>Ga0157374_10000302_pt1 | contig 45742 bp, 41 predicted proteins | sample M25metaG_FD_115308 | JGI IMG/M metagenome (GOLD analysis project Ga0157374, IMG submission 115308) | Miscanthus rhizosphere microbial communities from Kellogg Biological Station, Michigan, USA - M2-5 metaG | ecosystem: Host-associated > Plants > Roots > Rhizosphere > Soil | place: USA: Michigan...
GAACCATGGTTGCCATACCTTGACGCTAACAGCCGTCCGCAGCCTTGCCTGTGACCTCAGTCACAGCCTTCGGTCTCGCGCCGCAAGAAGGGCAAAGTGTCTTGAAATAACGCATAATGGGGCTCGAACATCGCGGACTCCGAAAGAAAATTTGCCAATTCCAGAACTTACCCTTCCGAATGCAGCGCTGCTTTTCACCTCCGCCGTGCTTGCGGGAGCATTGAATGCGGTCGCAGGCGGTGGCAGCTTCATTGCATTTCCTGCTCTGTTGTTCACTGGTCTCCCTCCGGTGCCGGCGAATGCGACCAACACGGTTGCGCTCTGGACGGGCTTGCTATTCAGCGGTGGGGCCTTCCGGGGCCACATTCACGTGCCCCGTCGCGTAATCGGAACTCTCGCGTCCGCCAGCGTGCTTGGAGGAATCATTGGCGCAGTGCTTCTCCTCCGCACCCCAGCGCATACCTTCATGCGGGTCCTGCCCTGGCTGATGCTTGCGGCTACCCTCCTCTTCCTGTTTGGAGGCAAGCTCATTCGCCCTCGTCCGGACCAGGCCGCTGGCGACCGCACAGGTGCCACTCTGCTCGCGGCCGCCTGCTTCCAGTTCCTGGTGGCAGTTTACGGAGGCTACTTCGGTGGGGGGATGGGGATCGTAGTCCTTGCCATGCTGACCGCCTTCGGCATGGCGGACATTCATCAGATGAATGCCCTGAAGGTCCTGCTCAGCACGGCCACCAACGGTATCGCCGTGGTCATCTTCATTGCTTCTCGTGCGGTGTTCTGGCGCGAAGCCGTGGTCATGATTGCCGGAGCCGCCGTGGGAGGATTTTTCGGAGCGCACTACTCTCTGCGCCTTCCCCAAAAACTTGTTCGCTGGTCCGTCATTGTGGTCGGATCGAGCATGACGGCATATTTTTTCGCGCGTTCCTACTGGACAATGCGGTAACCGGAGTCTCTCGCCAGCAATCACCTGGGTAACCCTTTGCAACCCGCTCAACCGACCGTTTGCTACCCACAACCGATTCAATCTAAAGCAACTGGACCGCGGCCGAGCGAGTTCCACTCCTTCGCCTTCGAGTGTTCATTCAGAACAAGAGCCAGAAGTTGAATTTCTCAGTTACCTGAGTACCGTTTTCGCTCCTGAATTTTCTCGGAATAATCGCCGTATCCGAATCACTGACTGCGCCTTTGGCTGAAAAATGGGTCCGGCCAAACCGGAAGCACCTCATAGGGGATCGATGAGAACAGGAACTTTCGTGCGCGCGGCCGTCATTGCGGGGGCGATGATGTTCGCTGTTTCGACGGCATCGGCGCAGTTGAACTCAACCGCACAACCGATCGCGTTGCACGTGATTCAGGGCGTCGTCCTCGATGACCAGGGCGCTCCGGTAGAAGGTGCCGCGCTGCATATCGGCAAGCAGGTCGCCTATACCGACAGCTCGGGCCGCTTTATGGTGCGTTTCTTAAAACGCGGATCGTTCCCTTTCAGCCTAGCTCCGGAGGTGTTCCTCACCAACGGTGTGTACCAGGTGCTGTCAGCTCCCTCCGAAGTCCACACCGAACCCGAGGACAGTGTCGCGGATGTTCGCGTCGTAGTGCGGAGAGTCCCTCCGCCGCAGGCCAGGTTGTACAACCAGTAGACAAGATAAAAAGGAAAGATTGTGGACGGCCGAATTGGCCCCGTTACCAGGTCCAAAGAGCATCAGCTTTTCTTGCTCAGTGCAGGGGCGGAGCAATCAGCATTCGAACGCCGGTCGTCAACAGAATCACGCAAAGAACGCGGCGCAACCAAAGCACCGGAAATCGGGTGCTCAGATATGAGCCGATCAGGCCGCCTGGGATGGAACCAACGAGCATGTAGCCGACCAGCGAAGGATCAACGTTCCCCAAGCGAAAGTGAATCAGGCTGGTCACGCCGGTCAGAACGACAGCATGAACAATGTCGGTGCCTACCATCACCTTCGGCGGATAGCTGTAAAACAGCAGCAGGAGCATCATGATCATGCTGCCTGAGCCGACCGAGGTCATCCCCACGAGAAAGCCAGCGACCAAACCAATCACAGCCATGCCGGCAAACGACCTGGCCGTTGGCGGACGATTGGCCATGCTCTCTTCTAGCCTTCGTTGGAGCAAAAGCAACGTGGAAACTACAACCAACAGGATTCCGACCGCGGACTTAATGAAATCATTGACTCCTACCCCGTAGAGTTCTCGCAGATGCATAAGTAGGCGAATACCGAGAACGGATCCGGGTACACTTCCTGCCGCGAGCGCCAGCACAACCTTGCGGCGCACCGTTCCCTTGCTCAAATGAACCGTGCTCGAGGGAATTTTGGTAAGGAAGTTAAACAGCGCGTCTGATCCGACCGCTTTGATCGCGGGCACGCCCAACCCGAAGATCAGGATGGGTAGCAGCAGTACGCCGCCCCCCAGACCGGTGAGGCCAATCAGAGTGCCGACCACCAGTCCGATCAGGATCCTGACTGCAGCGGCTTCCATCGTGAACGGTTCTGCTCCCTTCGTTCCAGCAGATTCCGCCCCTGGGCTCGAATAAAGCTCAGCTGCTTTCGAGATGACTGGTAGAGAGGGTGGAACCAGTGTCGCGACAGGCTCTCGCATTTTGCGGGCTTCGTCAAGGAGTTATGCGTCCGCCAAACCATCTAGAACCACAATCTCTAATGCTGAGGGATGTGCCAAGAGGCCCATCTCCGGTCAAGAGGGGGCGGCACACATCCTCGAAAAGTTTGACCCGATTCTGCGTATCACGTTAAAATAATTCAGTTTGCCTGTACTTCGGCCTCCGTCTTTCACCCCAGCGCTCTGGAAGCGCCGGGACCCCGGAGAAGTTGGGGCCTTCCGCAGCGGTTGCTGAGAGCATCGGCGGGAAACAGCAAGCACAAGTTTAGGATTTCCTCGGGCTGAGCGTTCTAGATGTGTCCGCCGGCCCCTGGTATACGGAGGCATTCTTATGTACGCGGTCATACGCGCCGGTGGCAAGCAGTATCGGGTGGCGCCTGGGGACGTGCTACGCGTCGAAACGCAGAGCGCCGATAAAGGCAAAGTGGAGTTCAATGATGTGCTGGCAGTCTCAGGGGGCGACGGGCAGATCTCGAAACCCGGTTCAGGCGCAGTGGTGACTGGCGAAGTCCTTGGCGAGGGCCGCGGCCCGAAGGTTCTGGTTTTTCACTACAAGAAAAAGAAGCAATATAAGAAGCTGCAGGGACATCGCCAGCCGTTCACCGCCATCCGAATCACTGAGATCGCTTTTGACGGCCAGACGTTCAGCGCGCCCGAGCTCCCGAAGCCAGAACCAAAGGTGAAGAAGCAGGCGGCTGAGGCCATGGGAGAAAGCAAAGCGGCGAAGCCGAAGGCAGCGGCTAAGAAGAAGGCAGCACCCAAGAAAGCTGCCGCCAAGAAGTCTACGCCGAAGAGGAAGTAATACCCGCGAGTTTCACAAAGCAACTTGGCGCGCTGGAGCGCGTGCAAAGCTAGGAGCTGTTTCATGGCGCACAAAAAAGGATTAGGCAGTTCACGAAATGGGCGCGACTCGAACGCCCAACGGCTTGGATTCAAAGCATTCGGCGGACAGATCGTCCCCGGCGGCACAATCATCGTGCGTCAGAGGGGCACGCGCGTAAAGCCCGGCCTCAACGTCGGCCGTGGCAAAGACGACACTCTCTTCGCCAAGATTACCGGCAAGATCGTTTTCAAGGACCGGGGATCCATGGGCAAGTTCGTCATGGTCGAGCCAGTCGAAGCGAAGTAGGCTGCCTGACATCGGTCGGCGGCGCGCTTTCGTTACCTTTCCATCCACAGCCTTCGCAAATCATGTCTTCCTGAGGCGGCGCTATGCCGCCGGGGGATAGTTTGTTCGCGGCTTCTTGATGACCAGCTTGCGACCTTCTGTGATCCCCTCACGGAAGTTCTTGCCGCTCACGTATGTTGAGGCGTTTCGTCCATCTCTGAGGTACACTTCTCGACCGTGAAACTCTCCGACCGCGCCCGGCGCAAGCTGTTCACAGCCACGGTGATCTCGCTATTCGTCATTCTTCTTCTCGAACTCACGCTCACCATTCGGCGCGAAACGCAAACCTGGGATGAAGCCTGTCACATTTTTGCCGGCTATCGCTATTGGACGCGCGGCGACTTCGCCATGAATCCAGAGCATCCGCCCCTGGTGAAATTGCTGGCGGGTGCCACGCTTTTGCCGTTGCATCTCAACGGCCCCGAACGCAAGGGCCTGTTCTCGAAAGAAGAGGACTTTCTCAGCGCGACGCAATTCGTTTATTCGAACAACGCCGAGCAGATCCTTTTGCGAACGCGTATGGCTGCGTCTCTGCTCTGTCTGCTGCTGGCCGCGCTCGTGTTCGCAACCGCACGACAGATGTTCGGGAAGATGGCCGCGTTGATTTCGCTCGCGATCTTCGTGTTCGAGCCCAACCTGCTCGCCCACGGATGGGAAGTCACCACCGACACTGGTTTCTCCTGCTTTCTGCTCGGAGCCGTCTATGCGTTTTATCGATATGTGAAGCTGCCGTCCGCACGGAGGCTCGTTCTCGTTGGAGTAACCGCCGGGCTGGCGCTGGCCACAAAACACTCTGCCATTCTCGTCTTCCCCATTCTGTTGGTCCTGGCCGCAGCAGAACTCTGGCTGAGGCGCCGTTTGAATCCCCCGCCAGATTCGCCCTCTCCCGGTGCCGCCAAGCTGGCGAGCTCTCTGATCTTGGCAAGCGTTATCGCGATTGTGGTGTTGTGGGCGGCCTATGGTTTCCGTCTTCATCCCCAACCCGGCGTGAGTGCCGAGGCGCGTGTCATCCAGTATGCGCAGGGACTCCATAGCCCAGTTCAGAAGGAGCTCATTATTCAGGCGGCTCGCTTGCACCTTCTGCCCGAGTCTTACCTTTATGGCCTCGCGGATGTCGGTTACGTTGTTGGCTTCAGCCACAGCTACCTATTCGGAGAGGTCTATCCCCATGGGCAATGGTTCTACTTCCCGGCCGCGTTCCTCATCAAGACAACACTTTCCTTGCTGCTCCTTTTGTTGCTCCTGCCTCTGGCGATTGCCCTCCGCGGGGCGAGATATCGCCGCGAGTTGGCATTCCTCATCATTCCCGCAGCGATTTACTTCGCGGTTGCAGTTGGCTCGACGCTGAACATTGGCATCCGCCACATTCTGCCTGTGTATCCCTTCCTCATCATTTTGGGAGGATGGGCCGCTGCGCAACTGATCGCCGCCAAACGCCGGATGGTCTATGCAGTCGCCTTTCTCTTGGCGTTTATTATCTTCTCTTCTTTGCGCGTCTTTCCTGTTTACCTCGCCTACTCCAACGAGCTCTGGGGAGGTCCGGCCAATACCTATAAGTACCTCAGTGACTCGAACGCCGACTGGGGACAGCAACTGAAGTCGATCAAACACTATCTTGATCAGCGAAATGTGAAGAATTGCTGGTTCGCATATTTCGCCGACGTGGTTGCGGATCCGAAGTATTACGGCATTCCCTGCAAACCTCTCACCACCATTGCATCCACGTGGTTGCAGCCCTCGATCGATGTTCCCGCCAGTGTTGACGGCCCCGTGCTCATCAGTGCTGGAGTTCTGACGGGATACGAGTTCGGCCCGGACGAATTGAATCCCTATGACCAGTTCACGCGGCTCCGGCCGACGGCTGTCATCGAGCATGGTGTGTTGGTTTACGACGGACATTTCGAGATCCCGCTTGCTTCAGCGCTCAACCACCTCACCCAGGCACAGTTGAAGGAACGCGCTGGCCAGATAGACGACGCGTTGGCCGAAGCCCAAACCGCCGTGCAGTTGGCGCCAGACTCCATGCAGACGCAAGCCCAGCTTGGATTTCTGCTCATGAAAGTGGGCCGTCAAAACGAAGGTCTTCAGACTCTTCAGCGCGCCCTTGCGATCGCGGAAACCGTCAAACCTGAGCTTCAAAGCTCATGGACGGTGTCCGGCCTGCGGGCGGCCTTGGCACGGTAACCAGCACCTTATTGCGTGAGCTGCGGGGGCGGATATTCCGGCAACTTATCTTTGTTCTGGCTCTCGCGTTTTACCTCGAGCTCATCGAAGAGCAGCGCCGGACTCACAATGCTGTGCGGAATTGCCGCGGGCAAATTGTCCACCGTTGCTTTGTCCCCGGCGGCGACGATATCGTTGCGCATCGTGCGGGTATCGAGATCACCGAAGGTTGCGCCGCGCACGAGCTGCTCGTGGCCATCGCTGGTAAACACCTTGTACAGCAAGCGCGGCGAGTTCTTGGGCCCAGCCGCTTTGACCACGTAGCAAAAGGCAAGATCGCGCTGCTTACATAGTTCGATCAGCTTGGCTTTTAGCGCCTCCCCCGCAACCGGTTCGGAGGATTGCAGGATCAAATTTCCCAGGCTCGGTCCCGGTGGATTCATCGGATATTGCGCGCGCCCATGTCCATTCGAGGTGGGAAAGTCGCGGATCGGCACTCTGCCGAGGTCGTAGGCAAGCAGCTTGCCCTTCTCTACCAGCGTAACCTTCGCCGGGCGCACTCCTTCGTCATCCACATCGTACTGACCGAGCAACGGCTCGCCCTGCCAGGAGGGGATTGTGGGATCATCCGTGACCGAAAGAAAATCAGGCAGCACTTTGCTGAGATAGCTGGACGCGAATGCACCCTGCACGCGGATCGGCTGCCCTAATGCCGGTTTTCTCCCAAGAACGTTTTCTCCGATCAGTGACGCGAAAATGTGCGTGGCGGCGTCCGCCTCGAACAGTACCGGCCCTCGGTATTCTTCTTCGACAACCGGTGCGGCACGCAATTGCTCCAAGGTTCCCACCACCGCCTCCGCGTGTTTCTGGAAATCGGCTGGGCGGGGAAGATTCTTGAATTCCCCTTGGACAGCCTCGGCGGAACGCTCGAGTCGCATCCCGTCGGGAGCCTGGGTGGAAGCTGCGGCCACGAGCGAGTAGCTCGAAGCGCCGGTGCGTAGGATCGTGCCTTCGGAGTTTACGAAATAACGGTTCGTGGCCTCGAACGAGAGGCTGGACCGAAGGGTTTCGATCTGCGGGTCTTTTTTGTAAAACGCTGAGATGTCCCGAAGCAGAGGCACCCAGGAACTGACTCCAGGATCGAGCTTCACCAACGGGCGAATCAACCGCATGGGCTCGGCGTGAGCGAAGTCATCGGTCGGATTTTCGATGGTGAGTTGTTTCAGTGCTGCATTCTTCGCCGTCAGCGCCTCGGCTGCGGATTTGTACGCCTGGTCGGTAGCCAGCCACAGCTTGCGACGAATGGCGAGTTCGTCATCGTCGGAACCGACAAGTTCGATCATCCCCTGGCCGCCCTGGTAAAAGCTGTCCTGCTTGTAATCGCCAATGCGAACGACCACCCTCAGGAATCGCGCACGGGCGCGCACTTCCCCTTGCGAAGCGCCATACGCTGCTTCGTACCAATAATGGTCCGAATCCGTGATGCGGTAGTCGATGTAGTAGGGGGCCGCAACTCCTTCCAGCTTTAATTGGGTCTTGGACCTCTCCATCTCTGCCAGCATGGCGTGCAGCACCGGATCACTGGCAGCTTCCTTGGGCATGGCTTCCTGCGCCAGGGAATTCCCTCCGGCCAGGGCCAGCAGGAGGAGGCTCGCAAACTTCATCTGTATCCGAATCATTGCTGGCCTCCTTTCGCTCCCGCAGAAGCGCTCAGGTCGGGAGGAGGCAAGATCGGGGGCCGGTTCAACGAATGCCCGCGTTTTTGCACTTCGATCTCGGAAAACAGCATGGCTGGGGCTACCGCGGCTACCGGAACTGCGCCGGACTCCGCGCCGCAGATGCCATCGAAAACGGCGGCTTTGTCTCCCGTCACCAGAATGCCATTCATCGCGGTCAATGGCGTGCCGACGATGTCGACGCCGCGCACCAGTTCGTCGGGCCGGCCATCGGCATAGACCTTCCATACCATCACCGGCAGTATCTGAAAAGCTTGTGGCAGTCGAGACTGGGTCAGCGTGAAGCCGCCTTCGATGTCTTCGAAATAGAGCCCGTACGGTTTGGACTTCTTCTGGATTTCCTCGATAAAGCGCTGGCGAAGTTCTCGGTCCGTCACGCTGTGGGAAGAGGTAACCATGAGGTTCCCTTGTCTGCCCACCGGAATCATTCCGGCTTGCGAGCGCCCGTGACCGTTCGAGTGAGGGAATCCTTCGATCGGCATCCGTGCCATCAGATAGTTTCTGAGCACGCCGTCCTTGATCAGGTCTACGGCTTGCGCCGGCACGCCTTCATCGTCGTATTCGTACCAGCCGCTGAGATCGACGGTGTTCAATTTCCGCGCCGTAGGATTGTCGGAAACGGTAAGGAAATCCGGCAGGATCTTCTCGCCAATTTTTTTCGCAAAAGTCCGCCCTTCTCCCTCGCCGCGTTGACGCTGGCCTTCCAGGCGATGTCCCAGAACCTCGTGAAAGAAAACGGCCGCCGACCGCCCGGAAAGAAGCGCGGGACCATCGAAGGGCTCCGCTACGGGCGCGCCGCGCAGTGCCTTGAGATCAGCCGCCATCTTGTCGATCTTGGAAAGAATTTCCACCTCGCCCGGCAAATTCCCTAGCGAGTCGGCTTGAAAAGTCTCCACCCGCATCAGATCCATACCATCGTCTGCGCGCGTTTGCGCCTGGACCGCGAGGCGCACAAATTGCCCCGGATACACAAGGCGGGTCCCCTCGTTCGTGACCTGATGCGTCTGGCTGTTCTGTGCCGAGATCAAGACGGCCGACGAGTATACAAACGGGTAATTCCGAAAACGTGCAGAGTACTTGCGAGCCAAGGATTCCAGTTGCAGCTGGCTCGGCAAGGGTGCGGGCGCAGTATAGTCAAGATGCACTTGTGGCTTCTCTTGCGAGAAGTCTTCGGAAGTATCTTCCTCTTTCGCGTTAACTGCGGTTTGAGTCTTTACATTGAGATAGGCCTTCGCGGCATTGCGGTACCCCTGGTACGTTAGCCTCCACAACTCCCGCGCAATGGCGTTTGGATCATCCTCGGTCGCGAGCGATCCGGCGTGAATCGCCGATGGACGGCTGTTCTCGTGAGTATTGTCGAGCGCCGGCGTTCCGACGTGCGTGATGACATCCACCGCACGCCGCCGGGTGCGCAGGGATGAGAGCAAAGCGCCATCGCCACCCGCGGCAACGGCGATCGTCTCGTCCTGCACTTCGTAACTCAGGAAGTATGGGGACGGGTTCAGTTTTCCGAGTTCTGTGGTAGCCCGGTCTAACTCCCTCTGCATCGTGCTCAGCAGAACGTCATTCGGTTTCTTATCCGAGGCCTGCGCGGAAAACGTCAGAGTAATGAACAGGAGCACGAAAAGTAAGAAAGCAGGGTTTTGCGCGCGTAAATTGATCATAAGCGACGAAATGAGACGGATTCAGCAGCGCCCTCACTGCCCGCGATGTTAGAGGAGAGTAGCTTCTCGCTCAAGTATCAAGTTCGCCGACCTGGGGTGCGAACCAGCGTGTTGCCTCCCAGAGTGCCCGACTTATGTTCTTCTATACTTACAAAGGGCACATTCTGTTTGTTGCGAACACATCGTGTTCATCGATGAGGCCACAATTCGCGTGAAGGCCGGGGATGGCGGCAATGGTTGCGTCGCCTTTCGGCGGGAGAAGTTTGTTCCCCGCGGCGGCCCATCCGGCGGCGATGGCGGGCGCGGCGGCGATGTCGTGGTGGAATCGAGCGAGCGCCACAATACCCTGGTGCACTTCCGCTTCAATCCCGAATACAAGGCTGAGCGCGGACGCCACGGCGAAGGCTCCAATAAGACTGGCCGCGATGGCGAAGGTGTGGTGCTGAAAGTCCCCGTGGGAACGATCGTCTTTGACGCCGATTCCGGCGAGAAGGTGCACGACTTCTCCCGCGCAGATGAGAAGGTCGTCATCGCCCGCGGTGGACGCGGCGGACGCGGCAACGCGCAATTCAAGACGTCCACTCATCAGGCTCCACGCGAGCACGAGGATGGCCGTCCGGGAGAGGAACGCACATTGCGGCTGGAGCTGAAGCTGCTCGCTGACGTTGGCCTGGTCGGATATCCCAACGTCGGAAAATCAACGCTAATCTCTCGCATTTCTGCCGCGCGTCCGAAAATCGCGGATTATCCGTTCACCACTCTGCAACCAAACCTCGGTGTGGTGCTGGTCGGCGATGCCCCGAACGAGGTCAGTTTTGTGGTCGCCGACATCCCCGGGTTGATCGAAGGAGCCCACGAAGGCGCCGGGCTGGGCACGCAGTTTTTGCGGCATATCGAACGCACCCGCCTGCTAGTCCACTTGATCGACGTTTCAGATGCCAGCGGCCGCCCTGATCCGGTGAAAGACTTTGACGTCATCATGGGCGAGTTGCAAAGCTTCGGCGCCCAGCTCGAATCAAAACCGATGATCGTGGTCGCCTCCAAGTGCGACGTCGCGAATAAGACCAAACTCGCCAAGCTGAAGAAGTTTGCGAAAACTCGCGAGCTTGATCTATGCGCGATTTCCGCGGTAACGGGCGAGGGTGTCGAGAAGTTACAGTATGCAATTGCGGAAAAGGTTGAGGAAATCAGGCGAGCAGATGCTGATAAGCTGACTGCTCCCGCTGGTTCTCTGGCCGATGAGGGGCGGCCTGCGACCGACGACGGACTATGAACATCGGCCTTTTTGGCGGTACTTTCGATCCCATTCACAAGGGACACCTGGCTCTGGCGACGGCCGCGCGAGAACGCTGCGGGCTCGGGCGCATCTATTTTGTGCCCAGCAACGTTCCGCCGCACAAGACTTCCCAGCCGGTGGCTTCGTTTTTTCACCGTTACGCGATGACGGTACTGGCCACGGAGGGCGAACGGTCGTTTGTTCCTTCCTTGCTGGAAGCTCCCGCGGAATTTGCTTTGCAGGACAAGAAGAGCGCGCGTGACGCCACCGCAGGGGCCCCAAACTACAGCATCGATACCATGCGCAAGCTGAAGCGCGAATTTAAAAAAGCCGACCGGCTGTTCTTTCTGGTCGGCATCGACGCATTTAACGACATCGCCAAATGGCACCAAGCCGAAGCGCTGTTTACCGAGTGCGAATTCATCGTCGCCAGTCGCCCAGGCTATTCGCTTGCGGATGTCGCCGGGGCGCTCCCGGAGAAGCTTCGGCCTCGTGCGGAAGTAACAAAGCCGTTTTCGAAACAACCCGCCAAGGGGGACCTTGTCCTTGCCGGAGTCACATTGCACCTGCTCGATGACGTCCACCAGAACATTTCGGCAACCGTGATTCGCCAAGCCGCTGCCCAAAAAAAGCCCCTCAAGAGGTTCGTCCCAGAGAGCATCGAAGAATACATTAGGAAAGAAGGTTTGTACGGTGGCTGACCAAGGGTTCTGCCCCGATCCGGATTTGCCGACGACCTACGACCAAACCAAAGCCCTCGTTGTAAGATGGAACCACACGATCTGAATGAAGAAGACCAACACCCTTACCTCCCAGCTAAACACTGCCATTGCGGCCTGCCGGGACAAGAAAGCCGAAGAACTCACCATCCTCGAGATGGACAAGAACTCGGGCGCCTTTACTGACTATTTCGTCATCTGCAGCGGTTCGAATCCCCGCCAGATTCAGGCTATCTCCGACGAAGTCGAGCTCCGCCTGAAGCACGCCGGCACTTACCCGAACAACATTGAAGGCTACAAGCAGGCTGAATGGGTGTTGCTCGACTACGTGGATTTCGTGGTGCATGTCTTCTCGGCGACCGCACGCAGCTACTACGATCTTGAACGCCTTTGGCGCACGGCAAAAAAGCTGGACCCTGCCGAGCTGATGGCGAAGCCACGCAGGCGTGCTCCGGCGAGGAAGACGGCTGCGCGAAAGCGGGCCTGAAATAATCTGAGCGCGGAAGCAACCGCCGTTAGCCGCAAATTGCGATTGATAACTCCTTTGGTGTAGGGGAATGATGAAACTCACGATCGCATGGGTCGGCAAAACGAAGAACATTTCCCTTCAGTCGCTGACCGACGAATACTTAAAACGTCTTCGCCAATATGCGGATGCCGAAGGGGTCCTCCTCAAAGACGAGTCCGCGCTGCCGAAGCTATGCGGCCGCGACGGCAAGGGCGCGCGGAGACGACTGGTTCTGCTCGACTCACGGGGCAAGCAGTTCACCTCCGAAGAGCTCGCCAAGTTTCTGGGCGATCATCAGGACACCAATCCCGCGCCACTGGTTTTCGCCGTTGGCCCGGCCGATGGTTTCAGCGAAACTGCCCGCCAGCAGGCAGATTTCACGTTATCGCTGGGGAAGATGACGATCGCTCATGAACTAGCGCGCGCCCTTTTGCTCGAACAGCTCTATCGCGGGTTCACCATCCTGAAGGGACATCCCTACCATCTGGGACACTAAGGATCTCTCTGGGCGCCGCATACCTCAACCGTGTTTCCGTCGGATCGAGAAACTCGAAGTGCGCTGGCGACGTTGCGGGAAGCGCCTTCGCTTCGTGGAATTGGGGGGATGCAGGGATTGGCCGAAAGTCTAGCCCAGGCACTGGGATTTTGGCCGATGTACCCGCTGCGCAAGAGGGGAGGCAAGCTTCGTACCTCCGTTACTTTTCGTAAGCCCAACCTGCTTCGTAAAGTAGTCGCGAGGCCGAAATTGTGAAGAACCCTGTGGAAGTGCTCCGCCGCAAAGAAGCTGAACTCGAGCGTTTGCAGGAGGAAGTAGACGCTCTCCGCCTGGTCGGAAAGCTCTTGCGCGAGCAGACCCTCCCCGGCAAGAACGAGGCGCAGCCCCGCGGCAAGATCCTACAGATGCCATAGCTTGGCTCCCGCCGAAAAAGCCTCAGCTTTGCTCAGAGTGAGCACGACCGTCTGCGCCAACCGCTCCACGACTGCGAGATCCCCGTCGTCGAAAGCATAAGGCACTGCGGAAAACACTTCGACTAAGCCAACCAGGTCCCGCTCGTAGATCACAGGAGCGGCCAGAATCGAACCTATTCCCAGGCTGCGGCATGCATCCGCATCGACTCGCGAATCAAACTCGGTGTCGTCACAACGCAAAGGCCGCAACTCGCGGATGCAGGCTCCGGTAAATCCGCTGCTGAGGTTCACGGGGGCACCGATCTGGGGCGCATTGTTTCCCGCCGCGGCGCGGCAGGTCATACCGTTTTCGCCCGCCAGAGCGACGGCAGCGCCGGTCCCTCGTGTGATCGAGCAAGCACGGGTAGCAATCAAGGTCAGCGCTGCTTCTAGATTCCTGCCGAGGGATTTGAACTCGTACTGCACGGTGGTCGATACCCGTGCGAGAGGAGTTGGGTTGCTTTCGTTGCCAGGGTCAGGCTCCAAGCTTAGCGCAACCACCGTCTCGTTTTTGAGGGATGCGTCCGATTCACGGACAAAAGCCGAATCCCGCACCACCCATCGCGGAGCCTTCCAGCTTGGGGCGAAGGCATTCAACGTCAACCACTCGCGTAATCTCTCGCGGGCCGGATCCGGCAGCTCAGAGAAGCGGACGCCGGCACGGCCTAACGCGTCTGCCCATGCCACGTAGCCGGTTGTTTCAAGATATGCCGTCGGCTCTCCCAGGGAGAGATGCAGGGGCAGAATGCTGTGCGCCTCAAGCGGCGCGAGCGACTGCATCGACATGCCCTCTTCGCTCAGGTCAAGGATCATTCCGCCGGTCACGCCATCGAAGCTGGCAAATGCCGGCGTATTCACCCGCTGGCGCAGAGAATGCCGCCGGTCGGGAGCCAAGTCGTGGTTCACAACGGACCTCACTGCCGGGCTACGCGCGAAGCATGCGCAGATTGCTGAACATGAGCCGGTTCGACGGGACGGCTGGCCGGCCAGGAACTACAAAGCTGAACTTCATCATGGTGCGGAATTGGCCGAATGAGAAGTACACGCAAGGGTTCGGGGGAACCCCTGTTTCCTGCACGCGGGAGATCAACATTCAGCTTTGGCGGCGGATCAGGAGAAATACGCCGGAGAAGTGATACTTCTGCTTGAGCTCCACATCGGACACAGTAAACCTGCCTTTTAGGGGGTCGACCACTGTGATCTGATCGCCGCTCCTTGAAACCAATGCTATGAAATGCCCGGTTCCGCCAGACAGTACAACCCCCGCCACGGCGGGTGCTGGAAACTTGTCCGGCGCGGAGGAGTTCACCACGTATTCCGTACCGAAGCCTTGGCGCCTGACTGCACGCGCCAAGTACCACAATTCGGTACCGCCTTTGGAGGTCAAGGCCTCACGAGCCAGGCTCTGCTCGGACGCGTTCCGGCCGAGCGAGAGCAGGATGCTTGCCGCGCACGAAGGACCGCAGGTCGAGTAAGTGGTTTGCAGGCAAACGTTGTCGGGGCAAGTGGTTCGAAGAGCGTCCACATTGATTGGATCCAGGATGGGTTTGATAAAGGGAATCGAAACCAGAACAAAGAGCGCTATCGGCCAGATCGCTTTCTCGCCCTTTCCTTCGGGCCCGATGAGCGAGTAGAGATAGCCAGCCAGGAATCCAAGTCCAGCGATGGATATTTCCGAATAGGGTGCCGTCCTGAACTCGTAAAACCATGCCGAACTACGAAACACATGGGTGTAGTCAGCGAGAACGAACATGCCGGGAATTGCGGCGGCAATTCCCAGCAATAGGAGTATGATTCGCGCCAGGCGAGGGGACTGAGTTTTCCGCTCCGCCGCGGCTCCCGCCACGAACAGCACTCCTGCCAGCACAAGGGTGGGTATCGCGGTGTGATTAAAGCTCATTCCTTGGGCGAATCTACCAGCCTACTTTCATCCCCTTGTTCTGTTCGTCGAGCCACTTCTTCAACGGGGCAAAATAATCAAGGATCGCGCTGGCATCTGCCTGGCGTTGTCCGGTGAGAGCCTGCATTGCGTCGGGCCATGGCTTGCTCTGACCCATTTCGAGCATCTTGTTGAACCTGTCTCCGGCTTGTTTCGATTCGAAGAACGTGCAACGGTTCAGCGGGCCCGAGTATCCGGCCTCTTTGCACAAGGCACGATAGAACTGGAACTGATAAATAAACGCCAAGAAGTATCGCGTGTACGGCACGTTCCCGGGCACGTGATACTTTGCGCCGGGATCGAAATCGGCCTCGCTGCGCGCAGCCGGCGGTACCACCCCCTGATACTTCAGCCGCAGGTCCCACCAGGCTTTGTTGTACTCCCCAGGCTTGATCTCACCCGAGAAGACCTTCCAGCGCCACTGATCGATCATGATGCCGAATGGGAGAAAGGCTACCTTGTCGAGAGCCTGCTTGAGCAGCAGCGGAATATCGGCGTTCGCCGGAGGAATCGTTTCCAGCAGGCCAATCCTCTTCAGATACTCCGGCGTGATTGCCAAGGCAATGGTGTCGCCGATGGCCTCATGGAAGCCATCGTTCGCGCCGTTCTGGAATAGGAACGGCTGGTTATTGTACGCGCGTTGATAGAAGTTGTGCCCCAGCTCGTGATGAATGGTGATGAAGTCCTCATCCTTGATCTGAATGCACATCTTGATCCGAATGTCGTCCTTCATGTCGATACTCCAAGCACTGGCGTGGCACACAACTTCCCGATCAGCAGGCTTGGTCAAAAGTGAGCGCTCCCAGAATGTCTTCGGCAACGGCGGGAATCCTAGCGAGGTGTAGAAATTCTCGCCGTACTTGACCATGCCGTGCGCGTCAAGCTTCTTAGCGCGCAGCAATTCGGTGAGATCGTAACCACTGCTATTCTCCGGAAGCCCCAGCAGGGGGTAGATGTTGCCCCATTGCTGCGCCCACGGATTGCCCAGCAGGTGTGCGGGAATGGGCCCATCGGGCGGAACAACGTCTGAGCCGTATTTCTGCGACAGGCGTGCCCGAACAAATGTATAGAGCGAAAGGTAGAGCGGCCGTACCTGCTCCCACAGCCGATCCACATCTGCTGAGAACTGCTCGGGAGGCATATCGTATCCCGCCCGCCAGAGCACGCCAGTATCCTTAAACCCCAACTCGCGCGCGCCCTGATTGGATAGATCCACAAACCGCGCATAGCGCTCGCGCATGGGCGCGCCAATGGAGTGCCATCCCAACCAGACTTCCTTCAGCCGAGCCGGATCACGGTTCTCGGCCATGATGTTCTCGACTTCATTGACATCAAGTACCTTGCCGGCGGAGTCTTTGAACTTGCCTTTCCCGTAATCTGAGTCCAAAGATACGGCGATGGTGGTGAGCTCCTTGCGCAGCTTGGGGTCCTTGGGAGCGGGCGCGACCAACTGCAGCTTGAGTAGCAAGAACTTGCGCTCAAGATCGGCTGGCATCTTCAGCCCATCGAAGCGCTTGGCTTGCTCGACCAGTTCCGTTGTGACGGCCGTGATTTCATCGTTTACCGCAGCCGCGATGGCTTCGCTGTCTTCGGTGATGAAATTCTCGTGGATCCAGTTCGCCTGGTTTCCCTTGACGCTCAATTCTGCCAAGCGGGCTTCTGCCTTAGACATGAACTGCTCGGCTTCAGCAACGGTCGGTTTCTTGGTTTGAGCCTCGAGTACAGTGGCAAGGGCAAAGCCGAGGAGTGTAGAAAGCAGGAACATCTTCATATTCTCTCCGAACTTCGTGGCTGATCGCCACAATCAATCAATAGGCAGGGAAACGCCAAATTATGCACGAGGACTACAGGTTTATTCAAACCTGACGGGGCGTTTCAGTGCCGGTGCCGTAATACATCTCTTCGATTGCCCTCTGTACTCTCAGGGACAATGTTTCCATGTCTCCCATGGTTAGTCCCTCGGTTGGGATCGGGCTGCCGACCCTCATTTCGAGTGGCCGCGGTTTAATGTGGTAGGTGTTCATGGGAAGCAGTTCGTACATGCCGACCAGCGCAACCGGCACAATATCGACCTCGGCCTTGATCGCGAGGAAGAAGGCCCCAGGCAGAAACGGTTGAATCTTGCCATCCGGCGTCCGCCCACCTTCCGGAAAAATTACCAGTGGCATGCCGCGCTTTAGCGTGCGCAAGGCCGATTTGATTTGTCCCACCGATCGGGTCGGGTTTTGCTGGTCGACGCATACTTGCCCCGAGCGCTTCAGATGCCAACCGACGATTGGATAAGACCACAATTCTTTCTTATGCACGATGCGGAACTGAAATGGCAGAAAGGCGTACAAAGCCGGGATATCGAGGGCAGAACCATGATTGACGGCATAAACGTGGGGCTTCGAAGCGTCGATTTGCTCAAGTCCGGTGACCCAGAAGGGCGACAGGATGGATTTCATCGTCAGCTTCGCCCATGATCGGGCAAACGCGTGAAGGACGCTTCCGTCCTTATCGAAAAAACCGAAGGGAATCGATGCAAGGCCGAAAGCAACGGTATAGCCCCAGATCAGCAAATCCAGGAAGAAGTAAGAGCGGAGAGCACTGAGCAGTCCGTACTTGCGGGGCGGTCCGGCCTGTTGGGCCTCGGTCTGTTCCGTTACTTCACTCACGCTGCCAGGTTTCATCGGTCGGGTACTCCGAGCGCCTGCATGGCTTCGCCGACAACGTAAATGGAGCCGGTCACCACAACAATGCCTCCCGCCCGCGCCAGCAAACCTGCTTTGCTGATTGCGGAAGGCACATTGGAAGCAAACTCGATCTCCGCGCCGGTTCGTCGAGCGGCTTCTGAGATTTCTTCTGGAGTTGCCGACCTAGGATTGTCCGCACGCGTCGCAATTACGCGCTCCGCGAGCGGAAAGAGAATCTCCGCTATCTCGCGAATGGCCTTGTCGCGCATAGCGCCGAAGACGAATAGGAGCTGTCGGGTCTGGTAAACCGAGGAGAGCGTCGAACGCAGCGCCCAGGCTCCGGCGGGATTGTGGGCCACATCGAGAACAAACTCCGGCACGCCCGCCCCGCCTGCCACGACTTGAAACCGCCCAGGCCAGCGGGTTTCGCGAATCCCCGATTCGATGGAACAAGCGGTGATCGCGGGGAAATGGACGGTCAGATATTCGGCAGCCGCAATCGCAAGCGCGACATTCCTAAGCTGGTGACGCCCCAGCAGGGGTGTCTCAACGACAATTTCTTTGGCCAGCACGGAAAGCGGGTAACGCGACACCGGCCAGGGTGGCTGACCGGCCGTCAGCGGGTTCACCGGAGGACCATCCTCGGAAGGGCTTAGAGGCGCGGCCTCCCACAATGCCGGGCTGGCTGGGGAAATCGGCGGCACAAACGGCACCGCACTGAGCACGGTTGTGCCCGCTTCAAGCGCAGCCCGTCCAATCACATCGTTTGCCTCGGGAGTTTGCGGCAAGGTAACCAGAACTCCGTTCGGTCGCATGATCCCGGCCTTTTCTTGCGCGATCTCTGTAATGGTGTTGCCGAGAAACTTCTGATGGTCGAGCGAAATGTCGGTGATTACGCTCAGCAATGGTTCTACGACATTGGTGGCATCCAGCCGGCCGCCCATGCCAACTTCGAGCACCGCGATGTCGACTTTGCGATTCGCAAAATGCTCGAACGCGATAGCCGTCAGCATCTCGAAAAAGCTCGGATGCCGCGGCAGCTCAGCGTCTTCCACCAGGCGCTTGGCGGTTCGGTCAACCACGCCGTGAAGCAGTGCAAACTGATCGTCCGGAATCTGCTCGCCATTAATGCGGATTCGTTCGTTGATGCGGACCAGGTGGGGCGAGGTATAGAGCCCCGTGCACAATCCTGCAGCCTGCAAAATCGATGCCAGCGTGGCAGCGGTGGACCCCTTTCCATTGGTCCCCGCAATCAAGACACTCGGGAATTTCTTCTCCGGATGCTCCAGTGCTTCGAGAAGCGCCCGCATATGCTCCAGGTCGAACTTGTGCGAGGGCGTGTGCGCGAGCTCATGCCCGAGCGCATACATGCGTGCCACTGCGGATTGGTAGGAGCCAGACATGAAACTCCGCCGGCCAACGACAGCTCTAGCTTAGCAGTTTGGCTGCTGCCCCTATGAGGGCCTTCGGAATCACGGCAAGTTTGAAAGCCCGGAAGCCCAATCTGTCGAACTGATGGCTCATTCGGTAAAGGGGCAAGGGGGGCAAAGGCTAGGCTGACTGCTAGCTGGCGGCTGATGACGGATCTTCGGAGGCTGGGCTCATAAACTCCAGCGCCCGCGCGATATACGCCTTCAGCTCTTTTCGAGGGACCACCGCGTCGAGCATCCCGTGCTCCAGGAGAAACTCACTGCGCTGAAAGCCTGGGGGAAGCTTTTGGCGAATCGTCTGCTCGATGACGCGAGGTCCGGCAAATCCAATCAGCGCCCCAGGTTCGCCGATGTTCAAGTCTCCCAACATGGCAAAGGAGGCGGTCACGCCTCCGGTGGTCGGGTCGGTAAGCACAGATATATACGGGATCCGCGCCTCGTCGAGCCGCGCCAGTGCGGCAGAGATTTTCGCCAGTTGCATTAGGCTGAGCGCACCTTCCATCATTCGTGCTCCGCCGGAAGCAGAGATGATGATCAGCGGACGCTCGGTTCTGAGCGACTCCTCAATCGCGCGCGTGATCATTTCCCCGACGACCGCGCCCATACTCCCGCCGATGAAGTTGTACTCCATAGCGCTGACGATCACATCGCGACCATTCAGCCTGCCGCGGGCATTGATCACCGCGTCGTTCAGTTCGGTCTCTTCCTGCGCCTTTTTTAGGCGGTCGGAATAAGACTTCAGATCGACAAACTCCAAGGGATCGGTCGACCGGAGATTGTCGCTGAAGGTCTCGTATTCGCTATTATCCAGCAGTTGCGCCAGCCTGGTGCGGGCATCAATGCGGAAGTGCTTGCCGCATTTCGGGCACACGTTCAGGTTGTCTTCGAGGTCTTTCTTCCAGATGATCTGGCGGCAACTTTCACACTTCACCCACAAGCCTTCGGTGCGAATCTTCTTCTCGCCCGAAGGATCCACTTCGCCAGATTGTCGCTTGAACCAAGCCATGGAATTAGGTCATGCGATCATTGCGGGATTGAACCACTCGACACTCCGTAGAATGCCAGCTGCGGTGCGCCAAGGATTCAATAAGGCCAATGATTCAATCGCTCAATACTCTATCCCTCTCTGCGCCAGCACGCCCTTTTCATAGGCGTGTTTCACCTGGCGCATCTCGGTTACCGTGTCGGCAAGCTCGACAATTGTCGGATGGGCATTGCGTCCCGTCAAGATAACGTGAACCATGTCCGGCTTCCGCTTCAGCGACTCGACCACCTTTGCCGGATCGAGCATGCCGTAGCCGATGGCATAGTTGATCTCGTCGAGAATCACCAGATCCCAATCGCCGGATTGAATGGCTCGCTCGCCTTCGGCCCAGGCACCTTCTACCATTCGCACGTCCTCCGGGTCGGGCTTCTCGGTGCCAACCTTCACGAAGCCGCGGCCCATCTGCTTCATGTGGAACTTGTCACCAAAGGCCTGGACGGCGTCGAGTTCGCCGTAATGCCATGAACCTTTCAAGAACTGCAGCATCAGCACACGCATGCCGTTGCCGACCGCGCGCAATGCCGTGCCCATCGCGGCCGTGGTCTTGCCCTTGCCAGGGCCAGTATTTACGATGATCAGACCTCGGCGTACGTCCGCCATAAGCAAAGGATAGATTGTACTTAGCGGAAAAGGTTTTCACCAGCGAGGCTCTGCAGATTGGGAAATTGTGTAATTTGGTAATTGGAGACTAGGTCGTGGAGCCCTGGCTAGTAGCCGCGATTTCAAACGTTCTGCAATGGTTCCATCCCCTTGAACCTCGATGACACCATCGTCGCCATCGCCACTCCTCCCGGCCGGGGAGGCATAGGGACGGTCCGGCTGTCGGGGTCTGAAGCCCGCTCGATCGTTGAACCAATGCTTCGCTTGAAGCATTCGCTAGAACCCGGGCGTGCGGTTTTTGGGGAACTCATCGAACCGTGTGCGGCAAATCTTTCTCTCCGGCAAACGAGAGGGCTTTCGATCACCAACGAGTCTCTAGCGGAGTCAGACCTCGCTGGGCGCCCCTCTTCACAGCATGGGAGGATTGACGAAGTCGTCGTGACCTATTTCGCCAGACCACACTCCTATACGACCGACGACATCATCGAGATCTCCGCTCACGGATCGCCAGTAGTCCTTGGCCACATCGTGGAACTCGCACTTCGAGCCGGCGCCCGCCTGGCGCAGCCTGGCGAATTCACCATGCGCGCCTTCCTCAACGGACGCATCGATCTCACACAGGCAGAAGCCGTCCGCGACCTGATCGATTCACAGACCCTGTACCAAGCCAAGGTTGCCGCACAACAGCTCGAAGGCGCGCTTTCCCGGCGACTGCAACCGACCAAGCGCAAGCTCGTCGAACTGATCGCCTCGCTCGAAGCCGGGATTGACTTTGCCGAAGACGACGTTTCCGTGCTCCCCACCGGGCAGATCCTCGAACAGATTGCGGGAATCCGTTCTCCTCTAGAAGAGCTGGCTCGCTCGTTTTCGTACGGGAAAATCGTCCACGAGGGCCTGACGCTGGCAATTGTAGGACGCCCCAACGTGGGGAAATCGAGCCTGTTCAACCGTCTGGTGGAACGCGAACGCGCCATCGTGACCGCCACTCCTGGCACGACCCGCGATCTCGTCACTGAAACCGTTTCGCTCGGCGGAATTCCCATCCGTCTCGTCGATACCGCCGGCATTCGCCGCGCCCTGGACGAAGCCGAAAGCATCGGAATTCAAAAATCCCTCGAAGCCCTGGCCGACGCCGACCTGGTCCTGGTTGTGCTGGATGCTTCTGAGCCTATGTCCTCCGAAGACGAGACGCTTCTCCAGCAGGTCGAGCAGAGAGCCGCCATCGTGGTTCAGAACAAGGCCGACCTGGTAGGAGCCGAATCCCCGTCCAAACCTGGTCCCGCTAAGCCCGAGATTCGGACATCGGCGATTAGCGGGCAGGGCGTTTCCGAGCTCCGCGAATCCATCCTCCGGCACCTCACCGGAGAGTCAGGATCGGGGGCCGAGTCAGGGTTTCTCACCAATGCGCGCCACCAGAAATTGGTTCAGGATTCGATAATCGCCCTGGACTCCGCAGGAGACGCCAGCAAGAACCGCATTCCTCATGAGATGGTCCTGCTCGATCTGTACAACGCATTGAAAGCACTGGATGAAATCACCGGCGCCACCACCACCGACGACATCCTGAATCTGATCTTCAGCCGCTTCTGCATCGGGAAGTAAACCGACGTGCAGCCATCCCGCGGCCCTGACCTAAGTAGGCCCTGTCGCAGGTCGAGGGAGGACGCTTCGAGGCAGGGGCTTGCTGGTTTGCTGAATCCAGCGCCCATCCTTTAGAATCAAACAGTTCAGCACTCAGATTTGGAGACCCAATGAAGGCAGCTATTCATCCTGCATACCACGAAGTGCGCGTGCACTGCGCGTGCGGCAACACATTCACCACGCGCTCCACGCACAAAGGCGACATCGGCGTAGAAATTTGCTCGGCCTGCCACCCGTTCTTCACAGGCAAGCAGAAGCTGGTTGATACCGCCGGCCGCGTCGAGCGCTTCCGCCGCAAGTACGGCCAAGCGACGGGGGAAAAGAAGTAACCGACAATCCCATTCAAAATCAGGCCCTCGCCAAAGCGAGGGCTTTTTGCTGCAACCTTGATTCTTCGAGGGAATGTGAGCTCTAGAAATCTGCTGCAAGAGAGTCTGATTCGCACAAGGGAAAGCAGAAGCTGCCTGGGCCTATGAAAAGGAGAGGCTTACTTGCTCATGGCTGCCAGGGCGCCGCGAAACATGGCGTCAAAAGATTCGTCTTTCGCAACCGAGGCCAGTGCCTTTTCCGCCACAGTCCGCTGATAGCCCAAGTTCACCAGCGCCGATAACACGTCTTCCTGAACCGAGTTCAGGGTTGCAATCGCCGCCGGAACATCCTGTCCTACAGCCGGCAGTTTGTCCCGTAGTTCAAGCACCAAGCGCTCCGCCGTTTTCCGGCCGATGCCGGGGATTTTCGTAAGCCGGGCCAGATCATTCCCGCGAATCGCAGTGCCCAGTTCCTGCGCCGCCATCCCGCTGAGAATCGTTATCGCCAGCTTCGGTCCGATCCCGCTCACGGTGATCAGCTTTTCGAAGAGTTGTTTCTCTTCAACTTTGAGAAATCCATAGAGTGCCAACTGGTCTTCTCGAACATGGGTGTGGATATGCAGCGCAACATCGCCCCCTAAGGCTGGCAACCCGGAGAACGTCGGTACGGAGATGGTGACGTCATACCCGACCCCACCGGTCTCGACAATGGCCTGATTCGGATGCCGTGAAATCAATCTCCCGCGAAGGTAGGCGATCATTCTAGGCTCATTCTACCCGCTCGCACTGAGGCGCCGCCGGCCGAGACTGGCACCATAGAAAATCCTGGGACCCGATCTAGAACAGGGAACTCTGCCGGCGAGTGGGTGTTATGCCAAAGTGCTCGTACGCCAGCTGCGTTGCCACCCGGCCTCGCGGGGTGCGGTTCAGGAACCCGATCTGTATGAGAAATGGTTCGTAGATCTCTTCAATGGCATCGGGCTCTTCCGCCAGCGCTGCTGCCAGCGTGTTCACGCCCACCGGCCCGCCCTGATACTTTTCGATGATTGCCAGAAGAAGGCGCCGATCGACTTCATCGAACCCATAACGGTCTACCTCGAGCATCTGCAGCGCGGCTTGTGCAGTGGGTAGATCGATCTTTCCTGCACTTCGCACCTGCGCGTAGTCCCGAACCCGGCGCAGTAACCTGTTCGCAATTCTGGGCGTTCCCCGGGAGCGGCTGGCAATTTCAAGCGCTCCTTCCTCATTTATTTCGACCCCGAGAATTTCCGCCGAACGCTCGACGATAATGCGCAGCTCGTCATGGCTATAGAACTCCAGCCGCAGCACGATGCCGAACCGCGACCGCAGCGGTGCGGAAAGCAATCCCGCACGAGTCGTCGCGCCCACAAAGGTGAACGGCTTTACGTCCATCGTGTGAGTGCGCGCGGCGGGCCCCTGGCCGATCAGAATGTCGAGTTTGTAATCTTCAAGAGCCGAGTACAGCAGTTCCTCGAGCGTGGGTTGCAGCCGGTGGACTTCGTCGATAAACAGAACCTGCTTTTCGCGGAGGTTGGTCAGAATGGCAGTTAGGTCTCCCTTGATCTGCAGGGTCGGACCGGACGTTTGCTGGAAGGCGACGCCGAGTTCGTTGGCGATGATGGTGGCCAACGTGGTTTTCCCTAGCCCGGGAGGCCCGTATAAGAGGACGTGATCGAGGGCCTCGCCGCGGGAGCGCGCGGCCTCAATGGCAACCGCTAGATTTTCTTTGACTTTGGCCTGCCCGATGAACTCGCCGAGCCGCTGCGGCCGTAGCTTTAACTCGAATGACGAATCATCCTCGACCGACGATGCGGAAACCAGGCGTTCGCGGTCGGGCAGGTTCGGGGTGTTTCTCAGCGTGGCCACTGCCGGATGTTAGCACGATCCCTTACCATTCCCATGCGAAAGAATTGCGAAAGTTGAGGGGTTGAACAGAGCTGAGAATAGCCGGGCGAGCAGCCGGTGCCCTCAAGCGTGGGTGGCCAGAATGGAACTTTCCGGAGGCCGCCCGCGTATCTGTTCAAAGATGGGCTGCCCAGTTCTCGTGAGGTCTCTCTGAGAATAGGGGGACCATTCCGCGGGCCGGGGACTGAGACCGAATTCACCCTTAAGGATGCCACTAATGAAAACCTCGAAAGCTGTTTTGCTCGTGGCCGTTGTTATAGCGGGAACCGCGCTGTGGGCCGCGTCCCCAGAGCGTTATCTGCACATCAGGGTCAACAACCCGAAGACACAAGAGTTGGTGCGCGTCAACCTGCCCCTCTCGTTCGCCGAAAAGGTCATTCCGGCCATCAAGCACGGCGATCTCAAGGACGGGAAAATCCACGTGGGGAACTTCAACTCGGACGAAATCGATGTGCGGGGACTACTCGAAGCCGTGAAGTCAGCTCCCGAAGGTGAGTTCGTCAGTGTGCTGAAGCCCGACGAGGAAGTGCACGTGGCCAAGGAACATGGGCAACTGGTGGCACACGTAAAGGACAAGGCCGGCAAGGAACGCGTGGATGTGACCATTCCATGGGAAGTGGCCGAGGCCCTGATCTCGGAGACCACCGACAATCAACTAAACATTTCAGCCGCTATCAAGGCCCTGCAGAATATCGGCGACATGACGCTCGTGACGGTTGCCAGCGAGGACGAATCCGTCCGCATCTGGATTGACTCGAACAACACGGACGCAAAGTAAGGCGAGCGAAAAACGGGCATTGTTGGGCGGAATAGAAATATCACGGCGAATGAGTGCCGGATGGTCACATAAGGAAGAGCAAGTCCGCTTCCGCGGACGGGGATAGAGGAACGCTATGATTCTTCTCGCGAAAATCGGGGTTGGCGTCTTAGGGACCGCGGTGGTTGCAGGTGCGGCCCTTTCCAGCGAAGGCTTCATCGCAATCAAGGTCCACGAGAAGCAGGCCAACGGTACGCACTTGAGTCTCATTGTTCCCGCGGCCCTGGTCCCCGCGACTTTGCACTTTGTGCCCAAACACAACCTTAAGGACGCCGCGCGCGAAATTACCCCATACTTGCCGGTCATCGATGCCGCCATCCCTGCCTTGGAAGACTGCCCGGACGGAGTCCTGGTGGAAGTCAAAGACACCGGCGAACACGTACTGATTCAAAAATCGGGAGGATCGGTCATTATCGACGTCAACGACCACGACGACTTGGTGCACGTCTCCGTGCCGCTCCGTGCCGCACAAAGCTCGATCCACCAGATCGCCGAAGCCAACGAAACCATGTAGGAATTTGTACGAGGACGGACAATCCCCTCTGACCCAACTGACTACCTCAGCCGCGCCGCATTCTCTTGTCCATTCACCGCTTGCCAGCGCCCGTTTCGCAGGACAAAGACGTCGGTGAACATGGTACGTTCCAGTTCCTTTCCGCTACCGTCAGCAGCGATGACAGAGCCGTTGACAACCGCCACATCGCCGTAGAACCGCACCTGGAATTTGTCGAATTCTGCGAGGCGACCGGCTGGCTGAGGATGCTTCCCGAACCAGTCGATCTGCTCCTGCTTTGTCAGGAAGTGATCTGCGGCGATCACGTGAACAAAGTCCGGCCCTAGGATGCGCTCGAGCGTGGCGGCATCCTTGGCATGGAGCCACTGGTTTTCCAGTTGGGTGATGGTTGCACGATCGCTTGTGCGGTCGTTCTGGTCTTGGGCAAAGGCCGGAACGCTCAAAAGCAGTAAGACAAGGGTGAAAGAGATTCGAATCATAGCTGTATCTCGCGGCCCATTCACCCGGAGGTCCGCTCAGAGAATTCGGGCCAGTTGAGCGATCAAGTAGTCCCCGTAATCAGGATCCTTCATTGAGAACTCCCCCTTCTGAATCGCTTGATTCAGATTCAGGAATAGCTCAGCATCACCGTTGCCGAAGAAAAGCTTTAGAACCCACCAATGTCCAGGAGTAGCACCGAATCCATTCTGTTCCTTCGACATGTTCTCGCCCAAAACCACATATTCGAATGGGATCGATGACGCGCGGGTTATTTTTTTAGGAATTTGTTTTGCCTCGAGTACGCTTGCGAGGTCACTGAGAATCGCGGCACGATCGGATCCCGGTTCCGGAAGAAATCTGCCCTTTCCAACCTCAAAATTCTTGGCCGTGGAGCTTGCCGGATCAAGCTGTATGCGAAATTTTGTGGTTTTCCCGTGAGCCGTGTAGGTGGCGATGAATTCACGGTTCTCCTGAACTCGGTCAATATCAAAACCCAGCGAGCCTGGGTCCGCAAAGTGGGTTTCTGGTTCGGGTAACTTCTGAACAAACTGGATCGACCTGTCGCAGCCTGCAACCACCAGCAAAGAGGCCGCAATTGCGAGACGACCAACAGGTGCCATGGCCTCTATTCCTCTTCTTCCTTCACCTCTCCGCGCTCGGCTTTGGCCTTCTCAACAATCTTCTCCTGAATCTGCGACGGGACGATGTCGTAGTGATGCATCTCCATATTGAAGCTTCCGCGCCCCTGGGTCATCGAGGTCAAGTCAGCTCCGTATGTCAACATTTCGGCCATCGGCACCTCGGATTTCACGATGGTATTTCCGCCCTTGTTGTCCATACCCTGAATGCGGCCCCGGCGGGAGTTCAGGTCACCCATGATGGAACCGGCAAATTCGTCCGGAACCGTGATCTCAACGTGCATGACCGGCTCGAGCAAGGTGGGCTTGGCCTGTTCCATGGCTTTTTTGAAGGCGATGCGGCCCGCCATCTGGAAGGAGAGGTCGTTTGAATCCACGTCGTGGTAAGAGCCGTCATAGAGGACGACCTTGAAATCGACCACCGGATATCCTGCGAGATATCCGCGGCCAGCCGCGTCCTTAATACCCTTCTCAACCGCTGGAATAAAGTTCTTCGGAATCGCACCGCCAAAGATCTCATTTACGAACTCAAATTCGCCGCCTCGGGGCAGCGGCTCCATCTTGATCTTGCAATCGCCGTACTGGCCATGCCCTCCGGTCTGCTTCTTATGGCGGCCTTGCACATCGGCACGCCCGCGAATGGTCTCGCGATAGGGCACTTTCGGCGCCTTCAGGTTCACCTCGGTGTGATAGCGCTTCTTGAGCTTGGAAACGGTAACTTCGATATGCTGCTGACCTGTGCCTGCAATCAGGAACTCCTTGGTTTGAGCATCGCGGAAAAAGCGCAGCATGGCATCTTCTTCCATCAACTTATGGATTCCCGGGCCAAGCTTATCTTCATCAGCCCGGCTCCTCGGCTCGATGGCAAACGTAATCGCCGGCTCTGCCAGCTTCACATGCGGATACTGAATAGGAGCGGCCTTATCGCCCAGTGTGTCTCCGGTTAGGGTGTCTTTCAGCTTCGCCACCGCTCCCACATCTCCGGCATGAAGCTCAGGAACCGGAAGCGCTTCCTTGCCTTGCATCACCGCAATGCGCGAGAGCTTTTCCTGCGTGCCGCGCGCGTAGTTCACAAGTGTTGCATCGTTCCTCAGTACGCCGGAAAAGATCTTGAAGTAAGAAATGCGTCCTGCGAAGGGGTCGGAAACAGTTTTGAAGACGTATAAAGAAACTGGTTCGGTATCGGATTCTTTTCTCGAGGGCGGCTCACCGTTGCCGGAGGTGACTTCGCCGCGGATAGCCTCGTGCTCGATGGCAGTAGGGGTGAATTCGACAATGAAGTCCATCACCCGGTCGGCGCTGACGTTACCCAGACCCGAGGCGAACAGCACCGGGAAAATCCTGTCCTCGCGGATGGCGTTGTGCAGAGCCGGAACCAGGTCTTGTTCCGACAGGGTGCCCGCCTCGAAAAACTTTTCCATCAGGGCGTCATCGCCCTCTGCGACCAGCTCAACCAATTTTTCGTGGGCCTCCTGCGCTGCATCTTTCAGGTTGGCTGGAATTTCCGATTCCTTGCCTTTACCATTGCCTCCAAGCTCGTAGGTGTAAGCCTTCATCCGGACCAGATCCACCACTCCGGAAAAACTCTTCTCTTTCCCAATCGGCAGTTCCAGAGGAATGACGTTGCGTCCGAAAGCACCCTGCACCGATCCTAGGACACGCTCGGCATCGGCCCGATCTCGGTCCATCCGGCTGGCGACAATGACGCGCGGAGTTTTGTATTCTTCGCGGTCGTTCCACACCTTCTGGGTAACGACTTCGACCCCGGCTACGCCATCGACGACCACGATGGCAGCGTCGATGACGGGCAACACCATCTTCGCTTCGTGGACGAACATGTTGAATCCGGGCGTGTCAAGAAAATTGATCTTGGTCTGGCCCCATTCAGCGCACGCCAGACCCGCCGAGATCGACATTTTCCGTGAGATTTCTTCGTCGTCGTAATCGGTGGTGGCGGTGCCGTCGTCCACCCGGCCCAGCCGCTGTGTCGCCCCGGCGGTATAAAGTGCGGCGGAGATCAGTGAAGTTTTGCCTGCGTGCCCATGCCCTACAACCGCAACATTCCTAACGTTTTCGCCTGTATAGACCCTCACGGAATCTCCTTTCGAGGAAGCCCCAAACTCTACCACAGCGATATGGCAGGCTCAACTCAGGAAGCCTCGGGTGCGGCCTATAAAGGTTGCGATGAGCAGTCCTCGACAAGCCGGGATTCGAGTCGTTGTCTAGCAGGCGGATGCAACCTTTTTCGTGGATGCGAATCGGTACCCCCGGAGACGCCATGTTCCCTCAACTCGCCCGCTTCACCGACCTCGGCCTGCTGCTCTTGCGATGGATGGTCGGCATCGTCTTTTTCACCAGTGGCTGGAGCCATCTGAAAGACCCGGCCGGTCGCAGTCAGAGCATCGGCATGAGCAAAGGCTTCACTGTATTTCTCGGGCTGGCCGAGGTCGCGGGCAGCCTCGGCGTCATCTTTGGCGTTCTCCCGCAACTGGCTGGCAAGCGGACTGATTCTGCTCATACTGGGCGCTATCCAGAAGAAGATTTTTGTTTGGCACACTGGGTTCTGGGGCGAAAAAACCTTCGGTTGGCATTACGACCTCCTGTTTGTGGTCATGTGCCTGTCAATCCTTTTCACCGATCGCGGACGTTATGTTTTGCTCAAGTAGCGTGTGATTCGTTCCCTGCTGCGGTAACCAAGAAGGTTACGAATCATTCTTACAAAAAGTGGGAAAAAGGTCCTTGAATACTGCTCCATGTGGCGGAGGCTGGCAAACAATAGGCTCGTTCGGACGAGAGGAGTGGCCGTAGTCTCTCGACATGGGCGGTCCCCCTCGTTCCCTGGATTACGATCTCCTCCGTGATTCGCCGCCTGTAGGGGGAACCGAGAACGACACGAATCATCCTTACAAAAAGTGGGAAGACGCCGCTTGAACATTGCCCCATGAAGGGGGAGGCGGGCAAGGAATAGGCTTTGCGGGGGTAGGAAGTGGGCTGTGTAGTTAGATATGAGCCGTCGCCTGCTCCCGCCGCTTCCCTTGGATTTCGATGTAGACATTGACCAGCGATACTGCGGCCGGCGTCACTCCCGGAATCCGCGACGCATGCCCGAGTGTCCGCGGCCGGATCTTGATCAGCTTCTCTTGCATCTCCCGCGAGAGCCCGCTCACTGATCGATAGTCGAACCAGTCGGGAATATTCCGCTGTTCAGCCTTTTTCAGCCTTTCAATCGCGCGCTGCTGTTGCTGCAAGTAGCCCTCGTATTTGATCTCGGTCTCGACCGCCTTAAGTTCGTTGCGCACGGAGGAGGGAAGGACGCTTATCGGTCGCCGGCCCTCAGCCTGGTGGAAGAAATCAGCCGCCAGCTTCTCCAAGACTGGCACCAAATATTCAATTGTGATCTCCGGCCGCTTCAATAGCTGTGCGAGCGTTTGCCCAACGGCTCCAGAAAAATCAAAGCCCTGGGGGAGAGAGGCCTCATGCGTTTGATCAGCTTCCGTTTCTGGGTGCGGCCTAGGACCTGCGGTTGACGGCGGTTGAGCGGAGAGCGCCGAGTTCTGAATGTCTTGCGCCATCTCCGAGGTCAGTCGCGCCTTTTCTAGCACTTGTTTCATGCGCCCCTGACGCTCTTGCTTCGCCAGATGATCCGTCCAGGCTTCGTCGGAAATAAGGCCCACGCGCCGGCCGTGTGGCGTCAACCGCCGATCAGCATTGTCGATACGCAAGTGCAGCCGGAACTCCGCCCGGGAAGTAAACATCCGGTAGGGCTCGTTGGTACCTTTCGAAATCAGATCGTCAATAAGAATCGCCGTGTACCCTTCTGTCCGATCAAGAATCAGCGGCGCTTGAGCTTTGACTTTTAATCCGGCATTGATCCCAGCCATCAGTCCCTGACATGCGGCTTCCTCATAACCCGAGGTCCCGTTGATCTGCCCTGCCAGGAAGAGGCCAGCGATCTTCTTTGTTTCGAGCGTTCTCTCCAACTCTGTGGGATCAATCGCGTCGTATTCGATCGCATACCCCGGCCGCAGCATTTCCGCCGTCTCCAGGCCGGGCACCGACTTGAGGACTGCCAGTTGCACCTCGACCGGCAACGATGTACTCATCCCATTTACGTAAATCTCATGCGTGTTCAGGCCTTCTGGCTCCAAGAACAGCTGGTGGGTGGCCTTATCCGGGAACTTTACAATCTTGTCTTCAATCGAGGGGCAATACCTAGGCCCAATCGATTGAATCTGTCCGCTGTACATCGGCGAGCGGTGAACGTTCTCGCGAATCATCCGGTGTGTCTGTTCGGTCGTCCACGCGATGTAGCAGGGAACTTGCGAGTCATGGTGGGTCACCCGTTTCGTTCGGAAGCTGAACGGTGTCGGATCGGGATCGCCGGGCTGAGCTTGGAACTTCGACCAGTCGATGGTGCGCCCATCGAGACGCGGCGGTGTGCCGGTTTTCAGCCTGCAGCCACGCAATCCGAGCTTCTTTAGAGCTTCGCCGAGCAGGATCGCCGGCGGCTCACCGGATCTTCCCGCCGGGTACTGCTGTTCTCCGCAATGAATCAGTCCATTGAGAAAAGTCCCGGTGGTAATAATCACGGCTTTCGCGGCGACCGTACGTCCATCGCGCAGCTTGATTCCGAGCACTTGTCGGGAACACACACTGAGGTCATCCACAGGGCGAAGTTCGTCCACAATCAGATCCGCCACTTCCGCCTGCTTGATTTGGAGATTTGCCTGCGACTCCAATACCTCTCGCATCTTAAGGCGGTAGGCTTGCTTGTCGCACTGCGCTCGTGGCGACCATACGGCTGGCCCTCGCGAGGTATTCAGCAGCCGGAACTGGATACCGACCGCATCCGTCACCTCGCCCATAATTCCGCCCAAAGCATCAACTTCGCGCACCAGGTGTCCCTTGGCGATTCCTCCGACCGCGGGATTACACGACATCTGTGCAATCAAGTCCACATTGAGCGTGTAGAGTGCAGTCTTTAAACCCATGCGCGCGCAGGCCACGGATGCCTCGCAGCCGGCATGTCCGGCTCCGACCACAACTACATCGAATTGCTCGGTAAATAGCATGCAAATGAGCTTGGTCTCGCCGATCTTGCGAGATGCTGGAGCTAGAGGACTCCAAACCTCAACCCGCTCCTGTAATTCTAACAACTCCGCCCTGGGCTACCACTGCACTCACAAGCACGTCCTGCAAACCTCGATGGGTCCCGTCTTGCACGGAAACCTACACCCCTCGTACTATGAACTCACTCATCCGGAGGACAACATGACTTCGCAGGAATTCGCTCAGCAATTGGACATGCGCGTCGCAAAGTACGACCTGCTTTGCCATCCTTTTTATAAGGCTTGGTCTGAGGGCAAACTGACTCCCAGCGATCTCCGCGAATACGCCCACCAGTACTACCATCAGGTGGACGCGTTTCCCGCCTACCGCGACGAGTTTGCCGCACGCCTCCCGCATGGACACCTTCGCCAGGCCGTTCTCGCCACTCGTGACGAAGAGTCCGGTGCTGACGGCTCGCGCCCCCACGCCGAGCTTTGGCTTGATTTCGCCGAGGGCATGGGTGGAAGCCGCAACGTCGATGCGCCGCCCCTCGCTGCAGTCAAAAATCTGATCTCCCATTTCCACGACGTTGCTCGTGAGGGAGCACCCGAGGAAGCTCTGGCTGCCTTCTACGCCTACGAATCGCAGGTTCCGCGCGTGGCCGCAGAGAAGGCTCGCGGCCTTCGCGAGATTTACGGCGCGGACGAGAGAACGTACGGTTACTTCACCGTTCACACAACGGCTGACGTTTATCACTCGAACGTGTGGCGCAATCAGCTCGAGCGGATCGTCGAAGACAATCCGGTAGCCGAACAGCACGCGCTTGCGGCCGCCGAAAAAGCGGCCCAGGCACTGTGGAATGCCCTTGACGGCATCGAAGCCATGCGGACGTCTAGGGCGGCCTAGGCGACGTCTCGCGCTCAGGGCTGACTCAATATTCCGGTCCCCTGCCATATGTGGAACCAGCAAGCAGATGGCATGCCAACGGGGCTGCTCAAATCGTGTGTGAGATCTTTTCCCTAAGGAATGGAAGGACGCCGTTGCCTCCCTCAAGCAGAATGGCAGCAAGGATCCCACCTCCACTTACCTCGATTTCGAAAGTCTGCCTCCAAAAACGAACGAACCGCTCCTGTTGTATTCTTGACTCACTCCATCCCTTCAGGGTCATAGGCAATGATGTCCAATCAAACCACACCGGAACCGCACCGCGAAACGCGCTCCAATGAGTCTTTCGGCGATATCCTTAAACAATTCGAACGCAATCAATCCACACAAAAATCAGAGGGCTGGCGCGAAGCCACCGTCATCTCCGTGACCGCAGACTCGGTGGTCCTCGATGTTGGATTCAAGACGGAAGGTGTTCTCTCGATCGGTGAATTGCGCGGCGAAGCCGTACAGCCTGGCGACAAGCTGAAGGTCGCCATCAAAGGCCGCGATCCCGAGGGCTACTACCTGCTCACGCGCGCCAAGATTTCGCGGCCCACCGACTGGGACGCCTTCGAGAAGGCTTTCAAAGAAAAATCCACCATTCTTGGAACCGTGACTGGCGTTGTAAAAGGCGGCGTCAGCGTGGATGTGGGCGTTCGAGCCTTTATGCCGGCTTCACGAAGCGGTGTTCAGGATGCGGCCGATTTGGAAAAACTGGTCGAGCAAGAGATCCGCTGCCGCATCATTAAACTCGATGTCGCTGACGAAGACATCGTGGTAGACCGTCGCGTGGTTCTCGAAGAAGAAGAACGGACGGCCAAACGCCAGCGGTACTCGGAGTTGAAGGAAGGCGATACGGTCACGGGAACTGTCCGCAGCCTCACCGACTATGGTGCTTTCGTTGACATCGGCGGAATGGACGCACTCCTCCACGTCAGCGACATTTCCTGGGGGCGCGTGAACTCCCCCGCAGATGTGCTCTCGGTTGGACAGGAAGTCGAGGCCAAGATCCTCAAGCTCGACACGGCCAAACAAAAAGTCTCTCTCGGTCTGAAACAGCTCCAACCTCACCCCTGGGATGCCGTTCCCGGCAAATACAAAATCGGCGAGCGCGTGAGAGGCACCGTGAGCCGTCTGGCGGATTTCGGTGCCTTTGTAGAACTAGAACCCGGAGTCGAAGGCCTGATTCACATCTCCGAGATGTCCTGGGTAAAAAAGGTTCGCACCCCGGGTGACTTGGTCAAAGTCGGCGAGATCGTTGAGGCCATCATTCTGGGGATCAATCCCGGGGAAAAACGCATCTCTCTTGGCCTGAAGCAGGCGCTCGGAGATCCCTGGGCGGACGCACAACGTAAGTTTCCCTTGGACTCGATCGTCGAAGGCCCAGTGGTCAGCCTGCAGAAGTTCGGCGCCTTCGTGCAGGTGGCAGAGGGCATCGAAGGGATGGTCCATGTGAGCGACATCAGTGCCGAAAAGCGCGTGAATCACCCGTCCGATGTTTTCAAAATCGGCCAGGTAGTCAAGGCACAAGTACTCGCCATGGATGTCGAAAAGCGTCGACTCAAGCTGGGAATCAAGCAGATGGTACCCACCAGCATCGACGAGTACCTGGCGGAGCGGAAGGTGGGAGACATCGTCAGCGGCCGCGTGGCCGAAATCTCTGGCAACTTCGCAACCGTTGAACTCGGCCAGGGCATCCGTGCAGTCTGCCGAGCCGGCACAACCTCTCGAAACGCAAACTCCGGCGACCAGCAATCCCGCGGAACCGCCGACCTGCAATCGTTAAGTTCGATGCTAGCAGCCAAATGGAAGTCCGGATCCGTGACCCAAGCCGCCACCTCAGATCTGGCGGCAGGCCAAATCCGCAGCTTCAAGGTGATCCAACTCGACCCCGGGACCAAGAAAATCGAGGTCGAAATCGCCTGAAACGTCGTTCGGTTCAGCTAGCCTGCTCAAGCCGCATTTGGGTGTAAGGCGGGGGTACGGGCGCCACGAAGCAAGCTCTTCCGTCCTCCCCCATCGATGTACCATTACCCAGTGCATGCGCTTTGCCGATCCGTAGTCCGCTACGCTCAGACGCACGCCCTTCTCGCTCCCGGAGACCGGGTCGGTGTGGCCGTGTCGGGAGGCGCCGACTCGGTCGCTCTCCTCAGAATCCTGCATGAAATGCGCGATGAGCTGGGTTTGGTGCTTTCCGTAGTTCACCTGAACCACAGCCTTCGCGGCGAAGAGTCGGATGGCGACGAGGAATTCGTCCGCAACCTCGCATCGGACTACGGTCTGCCATTCCTTGGTGCCCGGCGTGACGTGAGGGCTCACGCCAAAAAAAACAAACTGAGTATCGAAACCGCCGCCCGCCAACTCCGCTACCGCTATCTCGAAGATCTCCTTCGGGAAGGTTCATTCAACAAGCTCGCAACGGCCCACACGCTCGATGACCAGGCCGAAACTGTTCTGCTGAAAATCTCTCGCGGGGCGGGCACGCGCGGACTAGCCGGTATCTATCCGTCGATACTGGTGGAGCAGCCCGGGGGAAGTGAGCGGCTCGCAATTGTTCGCCCGCTGCTTGCGGTCGAGAGGGGCGAGTTAGAAGCTTACCTCAGCGAAATCCGCCAGCCTTGGCGTGAAGACTCCAGCAACGCCGAACTGCATCACACGCGAAATCGCGTTCGTCGCGAGGTCCTACCCAAACTCATCGAGCACGTAAATCCCGACGTTCGGCACAAACTTGCTGACGCCGCCCAGATCGCCCGCGGCGATGAACAATTCTGGGCACACGAGACTGAGCGCCATCTCCCCTCGGTCTGGTCCCGAAGACCACCCGGCGGGACTCTCAACTATTCTCTGCTGCTCGATCTTCCGCTCGCGCTCAGGCGCCGGCTGATTCGAGCCGCGGCGGAGACAATAGGACTGGCTCTCGAATTCCGCCACGTCGAGGCAGTCCTCGCGTTGCCGCAAGAAAGCGCCTCTACTGCTCTCGTTTCCGGGTGGGTGGCGCGACGGCAGAAGGAATTTATTTCCTTTGAGTCCGGGGGAGCGGCCGGTAACACCGACTACGAATATCCTCTCTCGGTCCCCGGCTGGGTTGAACTCCCGCAAGCCGCCCTGATCCGAGCCTGCTTCTCTCCGGTAAACAGCGACGACGACGCGGGTTATAATCCCGCTCACCTGCTGGACGCACGATTCGCAGAGAATCTGAAAGTGCGAAACTGGCGTGCCGGCGATCGCTTCTGGCCGGTCAACAGGAAAGAGCCAAAAAAGCTTAAAGAGCTCTTGCAGGACCGCCACATCACGGGTGCGGAAAAGAAATGCTGGCCGGTGATCGCAAGCGGCGAAGAAGTGATCTGGGTACGCGGCTTTGGCGTGCATCGCGATTGCCGGGCCTTAAACGGAACCGGAATTCTTATTACCGAGCAGGCTCTGACGAAGGATCATTAGGAGGACTTGGGGAATCGATGGCCACACCGTCCACTTCGAATGTTGTGATCTCCGCCGAGCAGGTCCAAAAGCGCGTCCGCGAGATGGCTCGGCAGATTTCACACGACTACGCCGGAAAAACCATCCATGCGCTGGGTGTACTTGAAAACGGCTTCATCTTTCTCTCCGACCTGGTTCGTGCCATCGAGCTGCCGGTCGTCTGCCAATTCATCAAACCCCAATACCGCGAGGATCTCGGCAACATGCTTGAGATCTTCTTCAGCCACGACATCGCCGTTCAGGACCAGCACATTCTTCTAGTCGAAGGCATTCTGCACTCCGGCATCACCACCGAATTCCTCCTGAATGACCTGCGCGCGCGGGGTGCGGCGACGGTCAAGACCGCCGCGCTCCTCGATCGGCAGGCTGCTCGACGGGTGCAATTGCAGCCCGACTACTTCGGTTTCCTCGTCGACAGTACCTACCTGATGGGTTACGGGCTCGGCTCTCCCGATCAGACAAACAGAAACCTGCCCTACCTGGCGGTTTCAAAGTAAGACCGCGACGCGGCAGCCCAAGGGCCCGGATTCCTAGGCCTCAACCAGCCCACTCAAGGGCGTAATGTTTACGACCGCTCCGCATGGGCCGTCCACCCGGAGAGGCCGGACCCAAGGGACCGACGAGCGAAGGCTGATGGCTCTATAATGTCCGGCGTTGGGTTCCAGCAAGGAGAAGCTCATGTCGCAAGTGATCCCCGATAAGTATCGCGATCTTTTCACCAAGCGCGCATTCGCCAGTCTCGGCACCTTGATGCCCGACGGCAGCCCGCAGGTCACGCCCGTTTGGTGTGATCTTGAAGGCGACCTCGTCGTCGTCAACACCGCCAAGGGCCGTCAAAAGGACAAGAACATGCGCCGCGATCCGCGGGTGGCACTCGCCATCATCGATCCCGAGAATCCTTACCGTTACCTCGAAATCCGCGGCCGGGTGGTCGAGATTACCGAACAGGGCGCTGCCGAGCACATCGACAAGATGGCTAAGAAATATCTCGGCGTGGACAAATATCCTTACCGCCAGGCCAACGAAGTGCGCGTGATGTTGAAGATCCAGCCCGAACGCACCAGCATGATGGGTTAGCGCGTGGTTCTGCCTTGCCCCGGCCCGCACGGCTTTCGCAAGTGGCGCTGTCCCCGAATTTGGCGAAGACACCCCAGAAGGAAGGGGTTCGAGCTTGAGCTTTACCAGTTATGACCACCATCCTCAACTCCTTACCCCGCGCCGACCTCAACCCCAAACTTGACCTCACTTGGGTCCGCTCGAACTTCCCATCGCTTTCGCGCCTAATCCAGGGCCAGCCCGCTGCTTTCCTCGACGGTCCCGGGGGAACGCAGGTCACGCAATCGGTGATCGATGCGGTCACTCACTACCTGAAAACGAGTAACGCCAATACGCACGGCGCCTTTGCTACCAGCTCGGAGACCGACGAACTCATCGCCGGCGCCCGTTCCGCGATTGCCGACTTGCTTGGTTCCGATCCCGAGGAAATCGTCTTCGGCCCCAACATGACCACGCTGACGTTCGCGGTCAGCCGCTCGATCGGCCGCGAGCTCGGCCCGGGCGACGAGATTCTGGTCACGAATCTCGACCACAGCGCCAACGTCTCTCCCTGGCAGGCGCTCGAGGAACGAGGTGTGAAGATTCAGTTCGCGGACATCCGCGAGCAGGATTGCACCCTGGACATGGACGACCTCGCGCGCAAGCTCTCAGCGCGTACCAAAGTTGTCGCTGCCGGATACGCTTCGAATGCGGTCGGCACAATCAACGACGCCAAGACGATCATCCGGATGGCGCATGACGTAGGAGCCATGGCCTACATCGACGCCGTACACTATGCGCCTCACCGACTCATTGATGTCCGCGATCTCGACTGCGATTTCCTCGCTTGTTCGACATACAAGTTCTTCGGTCCGCACGTGGGAGCGCTGTATGGCAAGCGCGAGCTCTTGGAGAGCCTGCATCCTTACAAGGTGCGCCCCAATACCGATGCCGTTCCGGGCCGTTGGGAAATGGGCACCTTGAACCACGAAGGCATGGCGGGGGTCAAAGCATGCGTCGACTACCTCGCGGAACTTGGACGGCGCACCCGGGCACAAGCGGTCCCGGACACAGGTGCCCAACCAGGTGGCACCGGGCCGGCGAAGGAAGACCTGCGAGGTGCGGCGAACCTGCGCAGGGACTTGCTGCGCTCTGCTTACCGCGTCATTCACTCCCATGAACACGGCCTTTCGTTGCGCATGCTGCGCGGTCTCGGGGAAACTCCGAGCCTGCGGCTTTACGGAATTTCCGATCCCTCGCGCATTGCCTTCCGGTGCCCCACATTCGCCATCCGCATGGAAGGTCATCCTCCCGCGGAACTATCCAGAAAACTTGGCGACCGCGGCATTTTTACTTGGGATGGCAATTACTACGCACTCAGCCTCACCGAGCGCCTCGGCGTCGAGCGGGACGGCGGCCTCCTCCGCATCGGCTTCGTTCATTACAACAGCGAAGAAGAAGTCGACCGCGTGCTCGAAGCCTTGCGCACCTAACTAGAGACCCGAGCGGGCGAAAAAGTACCGTATAATCCTGTCCGGTTTTCGCGATTCGCCTGCTCCCTGGGGATCTGATGGCAACGGCAACTGCAGCGATCAATACGAAGCAAGCGACCGCGCTCCCCGGACGCCGTTACGATCACTATTTCTTTTCTGGCATCGCCGCCCTGATGCTCGGGTTGGTCATCAGCGGCTTTGGGCCGAGTTACTATTTCGCCGGAACGTTCCGGGCGTCCTTACCGAGCACCATCATCCACGTTCACGGAGCGGTGTTTTCCTGTTGGATGTTGCTGCTGATCGGGCAGACCTCGCTGGCTTCGATGGGCAGGACCGACATCCATAAGCGGCTCGGCATGGCGGGTATGGTGATGGCGGCCCTCATGCTTGTTTTAGGCGTCTGGGCCGCCACGGATTCACTGGCTAGGCCTCCCCGGGTGCCAGGGCGAGATCCATTGGCGTTCTATTCGATCCCGCTGGTCAGCGTGGTTGGGTTCGCAGCCTTGATGTATTTTGCGTTTCGAGAGCGCCGGAATCCGCAAGACCATAAACGAATTATTCTCGTGGCCAACGTCTCCCTCATGACCGCTGCCATCGCCCGCCTTCCGTTCCAGTTCGCGCACAGGAAGGCACCCGTAGACATCGTGTGCGGCTACGCCTTCCTACTGCTGCTGATCGCTTACGATCTTTGGTCCACGCGCAAATGCCAACGTTCGACGCTTGGCGCTGCAGCATTTCTCATCACCACCCAATGGATTGCGATCTTGTTCTCACGCACCTCGGTGTGGCACGGTTTTGCAGGGGCGGTACAGACGTGGGCGCAGGCACATTTGATCTGACGCTATCGACCATCGTGCTCAGACCAGGTTTGAAGTTTTTGTGGTCCGAAGCCGCGATTGCGGGGCCTTCGGGGAAATCTGCTTTCGAAACCCTCGATGCCGCTTAAGACTAGGCTCAGGACCTATTCCGGCACTTTTTCTCCCAGGAACCTTTCCACGCTCTCGACGTAAACATCGGCGAAATCCACCACCGGCCGCCGCGAGACGATCGTTCGCATCGCGTCCTCGAGGTCCCAGCCATCCGCACACAAAATCGCCAGCGTCATCATGGCGGCGCGATGAACACCGGCAGCGCAATGCACGAAGACGCGGGCGGCTTCATCCTGCATCGCCTTCTCGGCGAACTCGACACCGCGCTGAAACAGCTCCGGCGGCTTCGGCTGAAAGTCGTCGTCGGTTGGATTCCACAACACCTCAATGCCATGCGGCCTAGCCAGCGGCGTGTCGTCGAACTCAATTTGCATGTCGATGATGTGCGTGACTCCGGCGCGCGCTACCGCTGCCATATTTTCCGGATTCCAAATTCCACCGCCCAGGGCTAGACGGCCGGTGATCCATGTCATATCCATTCCGAGATTCCCCGACATTTGGCGGCCCCCGGGCCGCCACTCGAGTCCCTCCTCTAGCTGCCCCTCTGGTCGCGTCCTGGTGCCCAGAGTTACTGCCAGCAGACTCCATCTCATTCTACGGGATGAATGCAGCCAGTCCCGCTGTCCTCGCCTCGAGATGTTCCGGGGCAGAAACTTGACCCGGCCACCCTGAAAAGCGAAAGAAGATGAGCACAACAAGCAAGCTTAGCGGCTGTATTGATTCTTCTTTTTGTCCGCGTGGCGTTCCAGGCCAAGTTGTATCAATTGTTCGATCAGTTCGGGATAGCTCACTCCGGAAGCAGCCCAAAGTTTGGGATACATGCTGATCGAGGTGAATCCTGGCATGGTATTGATCTCATTCAGATAAATCTTGCGCGACTTCGGATCCATCAGAAAGTCAACCCGCGAAAGTCCGGAGCAGTCTACGGCTCGAAAAGCAGCAATCGCGAGCGCTTGCACTTCTTTCATCTCTGATTTCGTCAGCTTCGCGGGGATGATGAGCTGCGACCCTTCGTCCAGGTATTTCGCGGAATAGTCGTAGAACTCCGCGCTGGGAACGATCTCGCCCGCCACCGAAGCCCGGGCATTGTCATTGCCGAGGACCGCGCATTCGATCTCGCGCGCTTTATGCTTTTTGCCGCCGACGCCCTCTTCGATCACCAGCTTGCGATCGAACTTGGCCGCTTCGTCGATCGCGGGAGCAAGTTGGCTGCGATCGCGCGCCTTCGAAATTCCCACCGACGAGCCCAGGTTGGCCGGTTTCACAAAGACCGGATACTTCAGCCTGCTCTCAACCAACTTCTGTACAGCCTTTGGCTTGGCCCTCCACTCGCTGCGCAACACGGTCACATGCTTTACGATCGGCAAACCGGCAGCGCGGAAAAGGGATTTCATAACATCCTTGTCCATTCCCGCTGCCGAGCCGAGGACTCCTGCCCCGACGTATGCGATGTCGGCGAGTTCGAGCAGACCCTGCACGGTTCCGTCTTCGCCAAAAGTACCATGCAATAGCGGAAAGATTACGTCCACGTTGATAGCACGATCCGAAACCCGGCGAGCGAGCGCATCGGTCTGGAATGGTTCTAGGCCCGGGCCATGAGGTTCGGGCGTCATCACGAACGCCTCGCCGTTCTGCAATACCGCCGCAGCAGGCGTGGCTCCGGGATCTCCGGCACGCAGATGACGTTCCTGTTGGGGCGGTTTACCGGAGAGCAGACGCTCCGCTTCGCCGGAAGTCACCCAGCGACCTTCCTTGGTGATGCCGATCGGCACGACTTCGAATTTTTCCTTATCAATCGCTTGGAAGACAGAGGCCGCCGAGAGCAATGAAATTTCGTGCTCGCCGCTGCGGCCGCCAAAAAGAATTCCTACACGCAACTTTTTCATGACGTTTCAGTGTGGAGCGTAGGGCACAGTTCGTCAATCGCAGGAGGGATTCCTTCGGTTACGGACGTTCGCCCCCGCCCGTCCGAGTGGCCTCGAGGTAGTCCAATGGCGCCGGTTCGTCCGCATCGGGATGGCCCACAATTTTCACCACACTTCCTGGCTTCAACTCCACTCCCGTTGTGGTGTGGCGGGTTGCGGTGTGCCCCTTCATCCTGTCCGAAGGCAGATGATCGTCCGCGGCCCAGGAATCGATGGCGTGATCATCGACGAGCAGTTGGTAGCGCGAGACCCCATTGTTCTGATCGAAATATTGAACTGCAATCTTGTAGACTCCGGCCTCCCGATTGAACGGGAAGCTGGCGACGCAAGCGCCACCACCATTGCAGACCACGGCCTTGCCCCCGGAAGACGTCTCCCAAGGGGTTACCTCAGCTGGGGAATAACCGGACAGCTGCATGCTTTCGGCTTCAATCCGGTTCGGGTCATGCCCCACTCGCCCCTGCACATCTTCGATACCAGAGAGCTTGTGGAAGTAGTTTACGACCGCATCCCTCCACACGAGGGCGTGCCCGGATTGATATTCCTGCCGATTCAGCACTTCGTGATAGCGCCCATCGTCGATAAGGCCTTGAAGAGACCTCCACTCGTTCACCAGCGTGGACGCCTCTTCGGCTCCCGCATAGTGCGAGTCATAAAGGTGCTGGATCACGGTCTTCCCTGAGTGCAGCACGAACGTATAAGGCACGTGGTGCATGAAGAGAAGCAAATCGTCTGGACACTTCTCCAGTGGTTCGTAGATCTTCTGCACCTCCGGCGAAAAATGGCCGATAAATCCGGTACCACTCGAGACCGTTCGGTCCATGCCGACGCCTTTCGCGTCGGCGCGGTGCCATTGCCCCCAGCCATTGTTCTCAGACGACTCAATGTTCGGTCCGTAATGTGGGCCGGTGATGTCGGTGAGCGTCTGCAGTCCCAACGGCCCGGTGTAGTTCTCGTACGTACGCCACGAGGAAAGCAACATGCGTGCAATCGTGTGGACAACTTTCTCATCGTTTCCAAAGGTAAGCCGGATCCACTCTCCGGCGATCTGTTCCGAACTCAAATTAGGATTCCACGCCAGGCGCCCATAGCCGTAGAGATTGGCCATCGCCAGCGGGTGTCCCAGCCAGTAGCGATCGAGCCCGACGTTCACCACCGCGTTATACCCGCCCAAGATTCGATTCCAAACCTTCCCCGATACAATGTCTTTCACCGGGGTGACGCCCCGGACATGCATGTCGAAGTCGAGCGTGGTTTCTTTCCACATAGGCGGGAGGAACACCAGGTGCCGCTGCTGGCCAAGGTATTCCTGCGTCACCTGCAACTCCACGGCTTGGCTCGTCTGCTTCATGGCCCCGAACAAGGGTGATGCCGGCTCGCGCACCTGGAAATCGATCGGCCCATGCTTGATCTGAAGGACAACATTGTCCTCAAACTTTCCGTCGAGCGGATGGAAATAGTCATAGGCCGCGCGCGCGCGATCGGCTTTCGCATCGGTCCAGTCGAGGTGATGGTTGTACACGAAGGCGCGGTACAGCATGATGCCACCGTGCGGCTGGAGCGCACGGGCGATCACATTCGCGGCATCGGCAGCGTTGCGTCCGTATTGCGAGGGACCCGAACGTCCTTCCGAGTCTGCCTTGATCACGAATCCGGCGAAATCGGGGATTTGGCGGTAGATTCCATCGACAGTCTTCGTCCACCAGCGCGCCACTTGCGGATCGAGAGGGTCAAACGTAGCGAGTCCGCCAACGCTCTTGGGTGCGCTCAGGTCAACCGAGATCGCCAGTCGCACTCCCCAGGGGCGAAAGGCTTGGGCGACATGCGCCAACTGAGGGACAAAATCTTGCCCGAGGATTTTCGGATCTGCGTTCACGTTGTTAATCGAGCACGCGTCAATGCCAGTCGACGCCAACAGCCGTGCATATTCGCTCGCTCGCGTCAGGTCGTCTCGAACTTTTCCGCCTTCGAAAAAGATGGAACTGCCGGCGTAGCCGCGCTCGATGCTTCCGTCGAGGTTGTCCCACTGGCTCACCCAGCGAATGGGCGCGGAAGGATTCTCGATCTCATCGAGAGAGGAAACATCTTGCCTCTGAGCCAGCTTGCGCAACAGGGCAAACGTTCCGTAGAGAACCCCACGATCATTGCCCCCGGCAATCAGCCAGTACTTTCTTCCCTTTTGCTGCACGGTCTTCAGCCAGAAGCCATCCGGGGAGAGCACCCGTGCTGGCTTCAATGCGGGGAAGTAGGCCTTCAGGGATTTCAGCGGACCGAGAACAAATGCGTCTTTCGGGGGTAGCGTAGCGGCACGTCCGCCAGTTGCTGCATGAGTCCCAAGCGCCCGGACGAGTTCTTGGCCCGCGCTGCGCAGAACGGGCCCGGGGCCCACGATGGCGATTAGATGAGGGGTTCCGCTCGGGGTGTTCTTGAAGTTTTCATATCGCAGCCATGCAGGATCGGCGCTTTCGCCGATAGCTGCGATCGATAAGACGGCGGGCAGAACAATCGCGATCCAAAGTTTGAGAAGGCGCTCCTGGTTTCGCAACACTGCCATTAGTCTGAGCCTCGAAGTTGGGGACGTCAATGTGCGCACGCTGCCGACCGAGGGGCAACAGTGGCCTCTGTTCCACGATAAACTGAAGCCTGCCGCCATGAAGCGACCTCCCGGCCCCAAACCGCACTTTCCCTACGGCAACATGCCACTTGCCGGAAACGATCCGCTGGGAACGTTCCTCGGCTGGGCACGCGAGTATGGCGATATCTTCTATTACCGTGCGATCTGGCTGCATGTGTACTTCCTGAATGACCCTGACCTGGTCGAATGGGTGCTCATCCGCAACGCGCAGAACTTTCAAAAGGATCGTGTGGTCCAGAACAGCCGCTGGTTCTTTGGCCAGGGACTACTTACGAATGAAGGCGAGTCTTGGCTGCGGCAACGCCGGCTCTCGCAGCCGGCATTTCATCGGGAGCGAATCAGTTCGTATGCCCGGATCATGACGTGCTACAGCGAGGAAATGCTGGCATCGTGGCAAGCGGGTGAAACCCGCGAAATCCACCGCGACATGATGCGGCTCACGCTGCGCATTGTCCTGCGTTGCCTTTTCGGCGTAGAAGCGGAGGAACTTGGCGCCATTTCTTCCGCGGTGCAAGTTCTCATGCGGAACACGACGGGAGCACGCATGCTGTTTCCGCCGGCCGCGCGCTACTTGCCCACCCCCACGATGACGCGTGTACGCCGCGCCGTACGCCAGCTGGACCAGAGCGTTTACCGGATCATAGCTTCCCGCCGCCAGAGCAAGTCCGACGCGGGCGACCTCCTCTCCATGTTGATCGGCGCACGCGACGAAGATGGAACCGGCATGAGCGATAAGCAACTCCGCGACGAAGTGCTGACGTTTCTGCTAGCGGGCCACGAGACCACGGCGCTCGCGCTCTCCTGGACCTGGCATCTGCTGTCCGAAAATCCAGAAGTCGAGGAGAAACTGCATGCGGAACTTCGGCAAGTGTTGGGAGATCGATCTCCTGAATTCTCCGACTTGCCCGCACTCCCCTACACGGAATGCGTGATCAAGGAATCGATGCGTTTGTATCCGCCGGCTTGGAGCCTGGCCCGCACCGCGGTGTCAGATTTCGAACTTCGAGGCTACAGGATCCCATCGGGCGCAAACATTGTGATGAGCCAGTGGATCATGCATCGCAATCCCAGATATTTCACTGACCCGGAGAAGTTCGATCCCGACCGCTGGCTCGATCCGGCGATGCAAAAGCTTCCGAAATTCGCCTACTTCCCATTCGGTGGAGGCCCCCGAATCTGTATCGGAAACACGTTCGCAATGATGGAAGCCACGCTGTTGCTCGCAACTATCGCTCAGCGCTTTCAGTTGCGGACGCTTCGAGGACATGCGGTCATCCCATCGCCCAGTTTTACTCTCCGCCCTAAGCAGGGCCTGCTCATGACACTAGCTGGCCGCGAACCAGCCCTGCAAACCAACCGGTCGATAGCTACGGCTTAAGGTCTTGATTTCAGGTCACTAAGGACTGATCGGCTCCCCGGTTCGGGCGCTTGCGGAGGTGGTAA
>Ga0157374_10000307_pt1 | contig 45273 bp, 34 predicted proteins | sample M25metaG_FD_115308 | JGI IMG/M metagenome (GOLD analysis project Ga0157374, IMG submission 115308) | Miscanthus rhizosphere microbial communities from Kellogg Biological Station, Michigan, USA - M2-5 metaG | ecosystem: Host-associated > Plants > Roots > Rhizosphere > Soil | place: USA: Michigan...
GGCTCTGGAATATCGGGCAAAGGATAATCTGGTGGTCAAAGCGTATCATCTGTTTTGGGAAAAGACAGGCTTGCCGCCGCTGGGGCTGAAAGTGCATCTGGAAAAAGAAATTCCCATGCAGGCTGGCTTAGGCGGGGGAAGCTCCAATGCGGCGGCTATGCTGGTGATTCTGGATCATTTGTCTCACGCGGGATTGACTTCGGAGCAGTTGCGGGCTTTAGCGGCGGAATTGGGTTCGGATGTGCCCTTTTTCATTGGTGGAGGCACAGCGTTTGCCACGGGTCGCGGAGAAGTGATTGAGCCGGTGCCTGTCCATTTTGCGGAAGACTTATCCTTGGTCATTATCAAGCCGTTGAATTTGAGCATTGATACTGCTATGGCTTACCATCGCTTTGCCAATGCGGGACGGTATGAATCCCATTCCCCGGAGCCGGTGTTGCGAGCATTGAAGAAAGCCGGGCAAGAGCCCGTATTGCAGGCTGATAACGAGTTAGAGGCCAGCCTGCTGAATGATTTTGAGCGTGTGCTCTTTCCGGAATACCCTTTGCTGAGCCAGATGGCGAGACGGATGCGAGAGGCGGGCGTTCATCGTCCCATGCTTTCCGGCAGTGGTTCGGCTATGTTTGGGTTTACGGAATCTAATCCGACCATACGCAAGGCACTGCAAGAGGCATTCCCACAGGAACAGTTTGAGATCTTCTGGACTCAAACCTATCCGGATGGGCCGATGCAGATTACCAACGCCGTGTCTTCATCGGAAATGTTAAAGGTGATGATCTGAACGGCTCAAATCGCTGCTTGGCTGGATCAGATTACTGGATTTCCATATTCGTGCCTTTGCATTTTTGTAATTGCAGAAAAGATGAGGGCTAGTTAAAGCCAGGTTAAAAACAGTTTTTGGGACTGCGGGTTAGGGATTCAGGCCTATTTACCGGTTGGGCAAATAGATTTTGCTGAACGTAACGCGTGTAAAAAGCGCAAGCAATTTAAGAGTAAATATTGTTTTTATTTTTATGTGGTTAATAACATATCTGGATTATATCTATTGCCAATGGAGGCTATTGCCTGCATTGGGCTCTAAATAGGAAGCAATTGAATACGGCGGTGTTTTTATATGGCTAAACTACAACAGTGGGTACTCAGGAATGATTTGTTAACGGCGGCCAAACGTTTGCCCCAGATTCGTTCCCAGTACGGTAGAGACTGCGAGGACTACCAAGGGACGCTCACGCATGTGGCTCGTTTATGGGCTGTGCTGCGAATGACCCGGGTAGACGAAGAGTTTTTTCATGCCGTGGAATAACACTCGGAAAAGGACGCGCCTCTAAACCAAATGACCGGTCTAATACCCCGTTATGGCTTTATTTTGCGATAGTTTCCTGCAATTGATGAGCGGTTTCGTAGCAAGTCCGTTGGTGCCGGATGGTTTCCGTCAATAGACGGCAGAAGTTCGGATCGGGATAAGTATAGGGCTGGATTCGGTAATTGAAATTCTCAAACAGCAGGGCATGCTCATTGACCGGGTGTACCCACTCGCCATTGAGCCGCTGGATATAGGTTTTTAACTTGGCCTCCCGCTTAAACCGTGGATTGATGGCCAGATTCAGGTGAACCAGATTGACGCTGTTCACGCGGCCTTTGGGGCCTTGGCATTCGATGCCCAAGTGTCCTACTGCGCCTGGAAATTTAAGCAGTCGTTTGTCATTCTTGAACAGTCGCATCTGATAGTCTGGATACAGGTAGCTGTCATTGACCCACATCAGCGGATCGATAGAACTGATATGCAGTCGGGGCAGCTTGTAGTGCGTATAGCGTTCGTTTAGCATCAAACCTGTAGTAATTTCGGCAAAGTGCGGCTCGGGAAACTCATCATCATCGAGGCGTAAAATCCAGTCGCCGTGGCAGCGATCTATCAGCGGCTCTAACCCTGCGTTACAAGTCAGTGCATCGCTTTGGATCACAAAAAGCTCGTCGGCCAGACCTTCACAAGCAGCTAAGGTATCATCGGTCGTCTTACTGTCAACGCCAACCACAACCTCATCGGAAAAATGCCGGATATATTCCAGCAAAGGACGAATCCTCTGGGAAGAATTCATGGTCATGATGCAGGTGCTTAGCTTGGGGCGCTTGCTAGTAGACTGTTGCAGCCTTTTAAGGCGGGGGATAGTAACCAGCCGCTCATACTGAACACCCCAATAATGGGCCCATCGACGGCCCCGTTGACGGTTTAGGTCGCGTTGAAGCACCTGACGGTAGCGTTGGTCGCGTTGAATGGCAAACTCTGTGACTTCCATTCCACCATTATGAATGGACAAAAAATGGATTACAATGAAATAAAAGAGTGAGTGTAAGCGAACGTGTCTGAGAATCTTGCCGAAAGAGCGCCAATTTTCCAGTCTTTAAGACAAATTTGGAGGGAATGGCGGAACGGGAATAAAACGGTGGTCATTGATACGATCACGACACGCTTTTTTTTGCTGTTTTTGTTTTTATTATCTATTCCGCTCATCTCGGTTATTATTTTTACCGTCTCCCTGCTGGTTAACCACCTGGATGAGGCGAGTACGCTACAACTCACGCTGAGCCAGCATTTGGTTGAAGGCGAGTTGGCGAACGCGGCTGAAAAATTAAATTTTTTGGCGGACAAGACCGATTTAAGTGCTGTTAGTGGTACGATGAACCGTCTGCCTTGCTCCATTCTGCACGTTAAAGATTGCCTCTTGCTGGATACGGAACGTCAAACGGTTTTGTCCAGTGGTGGGGCACCCCTAAAATGGATGCCTGTTCGGCAATTTTCGAATGATTTAGCGGCTTTGGATCTGAAAACGAACGGGTTGCAATCATTTTATACCAAATTGGGTCATCAAATTTATCTTTTTTGGCGTAATGACGACAGAACAGGGCAGCCCAGAGATAAAGTATTACTAGGGTTGCCATTGGATGCTACATTTTTCAACCATATTTATGCGCAGCAACCGAATCTTCAGCCGGAAATCTGGGTCGTTGCGGATGGTGCGTCTTCTGGTCCCGGTAAGTTGATACTGCGGGCCCATAATGCTCAACAGGACAACGTCATTCCTGTGAATTTCTTATTGAAGTCCATCTATGAGGCACAGGCTATTCCTTCTCAAGCGGTACGGATCAAAGTGGACGAGATTCCTTATCTGGTCATGCAGGATATCCTTTACGATCAGGATAATCACCGCATTGGGAGACTGCTGTATGTGTTGCCTTTAATCCGCAATCAGTTGCTGTTAAGCAATTACTATCTGGGTATTTATATTATTGCTGTAGCGAGTTTGATCTTTTCCGTACTGCTGGCTATGGTGGCAGGACGAACCATTACCCAGCCCCTGCTGAAGTTAATTCAGCAAGTGAACATGTTGAGTCGTGAGACCGTAGCGAAAGACGATTCTGAAATCATTATTACCGGTGTTTATGAGATCCAGCAGTTGGGGGCCGCCTTCAGCAGAATGCTGAAGCGCTTATACCAGGAGCATAAGATGCGTGATGATTTTGTCGCCACGCTGACTCACGATTTAAAAGTGCCACTGCTGGCTGAAAAGCAAACTTTAATCTACATGCGCAACCAGACTTATGGGCCGGTAACGGATGAGCAATCAGAGGTTCTGGATAGTCTGCAATCTTCCAATCGATCCTGCTTATCCCTGGTCAGTGGTCTGTTGGAAGTGTATCGATACGACGCTGGTGAAGTGGCGTTGGTGTTTGACTCATTTAACATGGTTTCTTTATTGAGTGAGGTTGCTGGAGAGTTCCAGGCAATGGCCAAAGATAAGCTGATCCAGATGGAAGTGGAAAGCACGATTCCTGTCAGTCATGAGGAGGCAATGGTTTTTGCTGATCGTTTGGAGATTAAACGCGTTCTGGGCAATTTAATCAGTAATGCGATTATTAATACGCCAAAACATGGAAATATTCGCTGCAAAATAACCAATGCGGAATATTATGGCGGTGATACAATTTACAAGGTTAGTTCCTTTCAACATACCAGCTTAAAATACCCAATCAAATTAATGGATCGGTTACTGGTGTCTATACAGGATTCCGGACTTGGTTTTTCCAGTCAGGATTTGACAGCGTTATTCAAGCAATTTACCGCCAATAAATCTCGAAATCCGATGAGTATCGGTTTAGGGTTGTATAATTGTCACCAGGTTTTAAAAGCTCATCATGGTGTTGTTTGGGTCGAAAGTACAGAAGGCGAAGGTTCTTTGGTCAGTTTTATACTTCCGCAAAATAAAGCCGCCGCTCAAGACAGGAGGGTTTTCCGTGACCGGCGCCGACACTCCTAAAGTGAAGGTCATGGTGGTTGATGACTCTCGTTTGACGCGTCTCAGTGTTAAAACGATGTTGAAGTCTGCCCAGCAGGATATTGAGCTGGTGGCGGAGGCTGAAGAAGGCAATCAGGCCATTGAGTTGGTGGGAAAATTCCATCCCGACGTGGTTCTGATGGACATCGGCATGCCGGTGATGGACGGTGTCCGGGCAACCCAGGCCATTAAACGGCAGTACCCGGATGTCAAAGTGGTGATGTTGACTTCTCATGAGGACGAGGATGATGTGCTGGACGCCTTTAGTTCTGGCGCCAATTCCTACTGTCTCAAGGAGACACCACCGGAGATGCTGGTCCATGTGGTTTTATCCACCGCGCATGGCGCCTGCTGGATAGATCCTAAGATTGCCAGAATCGTGATGAGCCAGCTTCAACCCAGCGACCGGAACCATAAAAGTATGGAAGGGGACGGGCAGAGCGAGGAAAGTACCGGTTTTGCCCTGCTGACGGAAAGAGAAGTGGATGTCCTGAAGCTGGTTACCAAGGGACTCAATAACGCGGAGATTTCCGAGCGGCTGTGCATCAGTATGAACACGGTGAAAACCCACCTCAAAAATATCTTCCAAAAGCTGGAGGTAGAGGATCGGACCGCTGCCGCCCTGAAAGCTTTGAAGGAGCGCATTGTCTAGCTTGGGGATAAGCTGGATGCTCGGCTGTTCTGGTAAAGCCGGACATATTTTCCAATTTCTTGAGGAACCGTTTAAGGTTTTTCTCCTCAAAATCGTTGGCTCATACTAGAATATTGGCAATCCCCTCATGATTAAGGATTGGCTCATGTCTAACGAAATGAATAAACAAGGTTTTGTTTACAGACCGGAAACGTACATGCGTACAGGCGTCAATGTTTCCGTATTTGGCTGGTTGGCTTTACTGGGCATTCCCGCTCTGTTGTTGTTCCTCATCTATTCCAAGGTAGATGAGCGGATGAACCAGCCGGCTCCGGCTCCCTCTGTACAGGTAGCGCCTGCGCAACAGCAGTAGTTTTATAACTAAGCAATCAAGAATCTCATACTAAAAAGCCCCGGTTTATTGGTAAACCGGGGCTTTTCGTATTCATTGGGGTTAGCTGACCGGAGCCAACATGCCTTCCGATATAAAGTGGTTGAGTTGACGCGCTACTTCGTCCGGGGACATGGGGCGACGCGCCACGCCGGTATCCACAGCCGCTTTCGCCACGGCGGAAGCCACTGCGGGAGGGACGCGGAAGTCCAAGGCGGCGGGAATAATCGTGCCGACATCCAACTGTTCCTGGTTAATCAGGGAGGCGATGGCGAATGCTGCGGCAATCTTCATATCATCGTTGATTTCTCGGGCTCGTACATCCAATGCGCCCCGGAAGATACCCGGGAAGGCCAGCGAGTTATTCACCTGGTTCGGGAAGTCGCTACGTCCGGTGGCCATCACTTTAGCCCCGGCTGCATAGGCTTCATCCGGCATAATTTCCGGGATGGGATTCGCCAAGGCGAAGATGATCGGATCTTTGGCCATGCTGCGGACCATGTCCTGGCTGAGCATACCGGGAACGGATAAGCCCAGGAACATGTCGGTGCCTTTCATGACCAATTCCAAATCACCGCGCTCATCAGACAGGTTGGTAATTTCAGCAATGGCACGCTTAAAGGGATTCATGCCTTTTTCGCGTCCTTTGTAAATCACGCCCGTGGTATCGCAGATAATGATATCCCGCGCTCCGGCTTTGAGTAGCAACTTGGAAACGCTTAGAGCGGCAGCGCCAGCGCCATTGACCACGATGCGTAGATCGGACATCTGCTTATCCACAATTTTGATGGCGTTGAGTAAGGCGGCCAGTACCACAACCGCTGTACCATGCTGGTCATCGTGGAAAACAGGAATATCCAGTTCCTTGGTCAGACGCTCTTCCACGTCAAAACACCGTGGGGCGGCGATGTCTTCCAGGTTGATGCCACCGAACACCGGGGCGATTTTCTTGACGGTTTCCACGATTTCATCGATATCCTGGGTTCTCAGGCAGATGGGGAAGGCTTCCACGCCGCCGAAAGTTTTGAAGAGCACCGCCTTGCCTTCCATGACCGGTAAGCCTGCGCCGGGGCCAATGTTGCCCAAGCCCAACACAGCGCTACCGTCAGTCACGATGGCCACCAGGTTGTTTTTAAGCGTCATGTCATAGGCTAAGTCAGGATTATCGTGGATCACTTCGCAGGGCTTGGCCGCTTCCGGCTGGCTATAAATGCCGTTATATATAAAATTATCCCGAATCGGCACATAAGAAACCGTTTCAATCACGCCGTGGTATCGTTTGTGGTTAATCAGCGAGATTTCATCGTTGCTTTTACCGGCCAACTGTTCCGGGGCAATGTCTTCCACCCATGCATTGGAACCTTCGTAGACAAAGTTCATCACCTTGTCCTCAATGCTCTCCGGGGATACCTGAACCTGGGCTACCTTACTATCAATGGCAGCCTGGGCTACCGCGCGGGCGATTTTGGCGGAAACCCGGTAATCCAGTGGCTCCGGCAGAATAATATCCTGGGCTAGTTGCTCCTGGCTGACCAGATCGGCCATGGCGTGGGCGGCCGCACAGAGCATCGGATGGTTGATATCGGTGGCCCTTACATCCAACGCGCCACGGAATACGCCGGGGAAGACCAAGGAGGAGTTGAGCTGGTTGGGCGCGTTATTCAAGCTGGTGGCTACCACGCGAGCACCCGCCGCTAACGCATCATGGTGGGTAATCTCCGGTGCGGGCAACGCCAGGGCAAAGATAATCGGATCTTTGGCCATACTACGCACCATATCCGGTGTCAGTACCCCTGGAGCGGAAAATCCGATAAAGACATCCGTTCCGACCAGCATTTCGGCCAGGTTGCCCTTCTTATCTTCGGGGTTGGTCAGGCGGGCTACTTCGGACTTAATGTAATTCAGGCCGGTGGTACGGCGATAGTAGAGTGCCCCGTGACGATCCAGCACCTTAACATTGCCTACGCCAACTTGCTTGAGCATTTTGGCAGTCGCAATGCCGGCAGCACCGGCGCCATTAATCACGATGGAAACATTTTCCAGCTTTTTGTCCACGATTTTTAAGGCGTTGAGCAAGGCCGCTAACACGGCGGTAGCGGATGCATGTTGATCCGTATGCAGGATAGGCAGGGAAACCGCGCGTTTCAATCGTTCGGTAATGGCAAAGCAGCGAGGGGAGGAGATATCCTCCAGGTGAAAACCGCCAAAGGTTGGGGAAAGATGCCGTACGATTTCTACAAACTCATCCACATCCTGGGTGTCAATGGCGATGGGGAAACCATCGATTCCGGCGAAATTCTTATGGAAAACGCTCTTGGCTTCCAGCATGGGTAGCGCGGCTTTGGGGCCGATATTGCCCAAACCGTATACACTGGAGCCATCGCTGATAATGGCGACGGTGTTGCCTCGCATGGTGTAGTCGAAAGAAGTCAGGTGGTCCCGTTCAATTTCCAGGCAAGGTTTGGCCACACCGGGCGTGTATACCCAGCTCAAGGTGGCGGTGTCTTTAATGGGGAGTTTTGGCGTGATGCCGATAAGGCCGCGATGCTTGATGCGCAGCGTGCAACCATCTACAACGGTCATGAGGAGGCTCCTTTGAGGAAAATAAGGTGAAAGTTTATCTCAACACTTTACTCCTGTTACGTTCGGGATTCAACGGGGTGGATCGGGGTATTCCTATAAGGTATGAATTGCTGGGCTGTCCTTGGGCATTTCGTGCTTTTTATGTTTAGATACGAAAAGCGAAAGTTTTCTTTGGAGAGTCTGTCATGAGTCCTGCCCACCAAATAGCCGTATTGCCGGGAGATGGAATTGGTCCCGAGATCATTGCCCAAGCGGTAAAAGTACTCCATGCGTTTGAGCAGAAGTTTGGCGTAGCTTTCACATTGGAATACGCGCCGATTGGAGGGGCCGGGATCGAGGCCGCCGAAGTTCCATTGCCGGAAAGTACTTTGCGCCTGGCCAAAAGCGCCGATGCGGTTTTGATGGGCTCCGTGGGAGACTATAAGTATGATAACCTGGATCCTAAAATCCGGCCCGAGCAAGGCTTGCTGCAAATCCGCAAGGCGCTGGGGTTATACGCGAACCTGCGTCCGGTGAAGTGCTATGCGTCCTTGTCCCATGTTTCCACGTTAAAACCGGAGATTGTGACTGGCATTGATGTGATGGTCGTGCGGGAACTGACCGGCGGCATCTACTTCGGCCAGCCTCGTGGGCGGGAAGGCTCCGGAAAAGAAGAAAAAGCTTATGATACCTTGGTCTATAGCCGCTCTGAAATTGAACGAATTGCCAAAGTGGGCTTTGAAATGGCCATGAGTCGCCAGAAGAAGCTGGTATCCGTGGATAAGGCCAATGTATTGGCCAGTTCCCAACTTTGGCGGGAAGTGGTGAACGGGCTGGCCTGCCAGTACCCTGAGGTTGAACTCTCGCATATGTATGTGGACAACGCGGCGATGCAGCTCATTCTGAATCCGCGCCAGTTTGATGTCATGGTGACCGAGAACATGTTTGGGGATATTCTGTCCGATGAGGCCAGCATGTTAACCGGATCGTTGGGCATGCTGCCCAGTGCCAGCCTGGGAGAAGTCCGGCCGGATGGTAAACGGAATGCCTTGTATGAACCTTCACATGGTTCCGCCCCACAGTTTGCCGGGCAGAATAAGGTGAATCCCATCGCTACTATCTTATCGCTGGCCATGATGCTGGAGTACAGCTTTGGTTATGCGGAAGGCGCCGCCCAGATTGATACGGCCATTGCTCAGGTATTGGAGGCTGGCTATAGAACATTTGATATCATGGGTGAAGGCGCCACGCAGATTGGCACGGATGAGTTGGGCAGCCGGATTGCAGACGCCTTATTGGCATTGCCGGAGCCGGTATCCGTATAGCCGCTGTTCCCGTTTCTGACCACGCTGGAAGCGAATGTCGAAGTTAAACTTTAGAGTATGATGATAAAGATGAGATGCAAATGATCGTAACGATTCCAGTGGTTCCATTGCCACATCATGCTGAACGCTTTATGATCAGGCTGAAAAGCCTTTCTCAGGTAAGATAGAGAGTGTCCTGACCGATGCCGAGATAGCCTTTTAATTCTGTTTTGTAAAGTTAAATAAACAAATATGCGATAGGCTAACATCAAAATCCTCCAGATGGTTTTTATGCAACTACGAGAGTAACAATAGAAATTTCCACTGATTGCATAGGGTCCATTCAAAAAGAGAGAAAGCAGTTTTAAGGAGAGCACCATGTTTGGCAATTTTAATAATTTTAATTTTCCTGGGCTCCGAGGGGCATTTTTTCCAAATGGGTCACAACCGGCTAATAATCAACAGGCTCATGCTCATCAACCGGCATTTACAGGCGGGTTGACCAGAGATGAATTCGTGCCAAGCTTTGAGCATGCGGGTCCACCTCCTGGATTAGCAGCACATATTGTGAGCCAAGTTGGAAGCAGACCTGCGTTATCATACAAAGAGGAATTTCATGAGACTACGTGGAAAGGGATGACGCACCCACCAGCCGGGCCGCATGGTTACCCAATCGTTGAAGGTTATTAATCCATTTGATCCATTTTCATTCCCCATCCATAAAAATTCCAAGTTTTGATAATGGTTAGACGATCAGATTCATTGATTCAGGGTTTAATATAAGCAGTTACTCAAACTGGGTTTCGCATAGGCTTCAATCAGGTGCCGGTATGGTATCGGTTTGACGATGGCCGGGTAAAACAAAATCTCCAGACGAATAAAGGCCGCAGCGATTAGCCTGAAACAGTGCAGAACTGGTTAGATTAGGCTGGAACTTCAAGCGGTCTGTGCAAACCTGAATGAATGGCTGGAATTTAAATCAGGAACTGTTGAGAAGAGAGAGCAGTCACTAACCAAGACAATTAAATCGATTAGGACAGATGGCGGGTAAATCATAGAAGTTACAAGCAGATCGTTAATGCTTGCTACGGTCATGGGGCCGTGCGACCCGAACCGGTTGGCCTTTTTTGTTATAGATGGACAGACCGGAAGGCAGCACATTGTCCAATGCTTGATCAATATCTCTGGAAGTTCTCGCGCTTTCAGTGGCTGTTTTAAGGCCGCCGGTCGGTAATTTTCCGGCAACGGCGATGAGTGCGATAGCGGCTAACATAATGCCGCCGGTCACCCAAGTGCTATCGGCTACGCTATCCAAGCCAATCAAGAGTCCTGCCAATGCGCTGGAAACATAGGACGCCATTGTGCCGCACAATAGGGCGCGTATGCCTAACTCCGCCAGATCTTTCTTGCGTGAGGGCGCCATTTGACCGATGCCTCCAATTTGCATGGCAATGGAACTAAAGTTGGCAAAGCCGCATAAGGCGACGCTAACGATCGCCAGGGATTTTGGCATGAGGGTATGGTTGGTAATCATAGGCGCTAAGGTGGCGTAGGAGACAAATTCGTTGACTACCATTTTGGTTCCCATTAACCCGCCGACAATGCGGGCATCCTGCATGGGAACGCCCAGGGCAATGGCCACTAATGAAAAAATGCTGCCCAAAATACTGTTGAGCGAGAGATTGTTGAGGTTAATGCCCACCGAACTCAGGTTAAGTCCCATGCCAGCGAGCGTTAAACCCACTTTTCCTACCACAAAGTCCATCATGCTGATGAGCGCGATAAAACCAATGAGCATGGCGCAAACGTTGAGGCCAATCTTGAGTCCTTCGGAGGCGCCACGGGAAGCGGCATCAATCAGGTTGACGCTGTCTTTCTTGATCTCCAGCTTCACTTGTCCACGGGTGAGGGATTGTTCGGTTTCGGGATAGACCAGTTTGGCCATGACCAGTGCGCCCGGAACAGCCATCAGGCTGGCCGTCAATAGAAACTCTGCGGGGATACCCATTTGGATATAAACCGCCATGACGCCGCCAGCGATACAGGCCATGCTGCCGGACATCACCGCCAGCAATTCGGAGCGGGTCATGGAATCCAGATAGGGCTTAATCAGCAGTTGGGCCTCAATCTGGCCGACGAAAATACTGGCTGCGTTGGAGAGCGCTTCGGAACCGCTGGCGCCCATGATTTTATAGACAAGCCAGGCGACCCACTTGACGGCGCGCTGCATGATGCCCAAATGATAGGAAATACTTACCAGCGATGCCACGAAAATGATGGTGGGCACCAGTTTAAAGGCAAAGATAAAGCTGCTGCCCGGCCCAAAGACCTGGTTAATCTGATCGGGCTTGGAAACCAGGAAGCCAAATACAAAGGCGGCCCCATCGTTGGAAAAACTGAGCAGTTTTTCAATCCCCTGCCCCAAGGTGTGGAATATTTCCCGGCCAATGGGGACTTTAAGACAAAATACGGCCAGCAGGACCTGTAGAGAAAGACCGCTGACAATTAAGCGCCAGTTGATGGCCTGTCGATTGTTGGACATGAAATAGGCAAACGACAGCAGGAGGAAGATCCCAATCAGTCCGGTAAACTGGCTCATTACATCAGATCCTTCGGTTGGTATTCCATTTAAAACGGGGCCTTGTTAAAAAGTGCAAGTTTATCTGTATTGATAAGGGATATTGCATCCCCATTTCCATCATGGAATTGTAAAACGCCCTATTACTTTATCAGGAAAATAGTCTGATAAATGATGTGTACTCCTCAGTGCCAAGTAAAATGTTTTGGGGGTGAAGCATTGTCACTGAGTAACGGTCTGGCTATGATGACTGCTGTTCCCCAAATGGAAATTGAATCCGATGAATCTGTCGACACCATTAACCAAGCCAATTTTAACGATTGAGGATGCTCTTCAGTACATGGAGAGTTTACAGTCTTTTCGTATCAAACTGAGATTGGGGTGTATGAATCGGGTATTGGATACTTTGGGTAATCCTCAGGATGCCATACCGACTATACACATTGCCGGTACCAACGGAAAAGGTTCCGTAACCGCAATGCTTTCATCGGTGCTTAAGGCTGCGGGTTACTATGTTGGAACGTTTACCAGCCCGCATCTGGTGCATGTCCGCGAACGGATCTGTATTAACGGCAACCCGATTTTACCGGATGATTTCGTTTACGAGGTGAACCAGTTAAAGGCTCACTTGGAGGCTTTAGCTTGGCCTGAAGAGGAATGGCCCACTTATTTTGAATACTTGAATGCGATGTTCTACTGCTATTGTAAACGGAAGAATGTGGAGCTTTTGGTGGTGGAAACGGGTGTGGGGGGAAGACTGGATTCTACCAATGTGGTAAAGCATCCTATTTTAACGGTAATTACCAGTATCGGGATGGACCACATGCATATTTTGGGCGATACCTTGGCCAAAATTGCCGCTGAGAAAGCAGGGATTATCAAGCAGGACGTCCCTTTGGTTTTAAATGACCATATACCGGAAGAGGCGAAACAGGTCATTTTGAGCCGTGCGGATCAATGCAATGCGTTGGTCCAGGCATCCCATGCGGATGAATATGTCGTTGAAGCAAATTCCAACCCTAAGGAGGGTTTGTTTGTACGGAACCAGCAAAGTAATCAGATTTATCGCATCCCTTTGCTTGGGCTGTACCAAAAATACAACCTGGCCGTGGTGCTGGCTTGTATTCAGCAGCTTCGGTTACAAGGATATGCTTTGCCTGAAGATGTGATTCAGCAGGGCTTGGTGCATACATACTGGCCGGTGCGATTTCAGTTTTTTTCAAAACAGAATCTGATCCTGGATGGCTCCCATAATTCCGATGGTTTTACTTCCCTACCGGATAGCTTGAACCTTTACTTTTCGGATACGGCTAAGGTTTGGTTAGTGAGTTTGCGAGCGAATCGAGAGCCCCAAAAATTGGTTGAGCTGATACGTTGCGCGGGCGAAACGCTGGGGATCGTGATCTGCCAATCATCCCCACAGCATTTGTATCATTCCCCTCATCAGCTTGCCGAGATATTCAGACCTGGACTAGGGCCGGATATACCCATCGTGGTTGCTGAGAATCCACTGCAAGGTCTGGCAGAGTTGCAAGGAATGCAGGCGAAATTTAAACAACAAGAGCCTTTAGGCATCATCACCGGCTCTCTTTATACAGCCGGGGAAATTTTACGTTACTTGGAATCGAACCCATAAACAAAATCGGTTCATACAACTGGGACTTTGTAGCTTCTATTTTTCTCTATTAAGTCCGAATCGATTATTAAATCGTTACGTTTACATATTGTTGTAGTCGGTTGCTCGCGTAAAATCGCGCGCCTATACTATGGGGAACTCCACCGGCTCGGTTTGCCGTGGGAATTTAAATGAGAGCTGAACGAAATGATGTGGTTCTACGGTTTGATCCGTCTCACTACCCAGGGGTAAAGAGGCTCTTATAAGAAAATTCCGCCTAAAACGCTGGGGCCTTTGAAATCCTATGACTGAAAAGGTGCAGGAAGTCTGTACTGCAAGGAAGAGAGACAGCCACATGCAGAAAACTTTTCTCAAATTTATCATCTTTGAATTGGTAGAGCGCATCGTGCGTTTCCGGCTGCTGTTGAGCGAATGTGATGATTCCTTGCAGAAGAGCGCCCCGGTTTTAAACCAGAGTCTTCGGGCTGAAGTGCATGCCTTGGAAGAGCGCTTGCTCTCCCAGAAAGCGTTGTTAAACAAGTTGTTCAGTGAAGGAAATGCCGGATCTGGCAAACAGACCGCTATCGGCTTGGAGCCTTTAATTGCGGAAATTCATGCGCATCTCAGTCAGATTAGCCGCGTTTTAGTCCACTTGAAACCGTTGGAAGTAGAGCCTGAAACCTTGCTTTTCCTGAAGGATATTCTAGCGCCGGATTTGGTTAAAGACGCTGGGGAGCAGTCGGTTTTTCTGGCGCCTGAAGGGGAACAGAATACGTTGGAGCATCATTTGTTACCCAATGTATTATTGGATACCTTGTCCGTTTTACAGAAGAACAACCCATTGGGTTGGGCCGGGCTCGCCCGTGGTTTCGGCTGCTATTTGCTGGCAAACGCCTCTTCCCTGGAAGCCCTGAAATTGGATTTGTTGAAGTCCGAAAAGAAAAAAGCGCTGGCTGGTCTTACGCAGCCGTTAATTGATAATTTGTTGCTGCATGCCATCAGTTTACGGTTGATTGGACCGGCGTACTACTTTCACAGCCTGTCCGAGGCGGTCTTTAATCTGGATGACGCCTTTTTGAGTTTTATTGAGCCTGCGCTGTTCTATGGCTTGAATCACCAAAACTTTACGCATAAGAGTCTGGTGATTATGCATGAAGCTTGTGAGCGTTCAAAAAACTTGCCGGACGTGGATAGTTTGCCGGAAGACATGCTGGCGCAAATTTACCGGGTGATAGAAAAATTGATCCCCACTAAAGCCGCCTTCCAGGAAAAGCATATGGAGCGGGCCATTCAATTGCAGGAGCGCTTGAGCCAAGGCGTGATGCTGAGCAGCAGCCCGGTCTATCCGGTGGGCGAAGTGGCCGATGTGCTGGAAAGCACTCGGGAACTTGACGACTTTTCCATTTACGGCCCTTTATCCATGTTGACCGAATATCCCCACACGCCACGGGAAATTGTGAATGCGGGCTGGCTGCATAAGATAGAGCGTGGCCCCGTCTGGCTCTATACCATCCTGAATGAATCACATCCGGAAGGCTTCTCCAAGGTGTCCGACCTGCTGGGCTACCAGGACCACTTGCTACGCAAGTCCATTGAGGTGTCCGAAGTGCACCGTGTTCTGTTGTGTGGCGGTTAATTTGAAAGAGCGAGGTTTTCCATCATGATTTTAAATGAGGCTCAGATTTTAGAACGCCTGGTTGATCCGGATCCGGAGCGACGAATTATTATTACCCCCCTGTTAAAGCCGGAAGAGCAGTTTGGCCCGACCTCCGTGGATTTGCGGCTGGGTACGGATTTTCAAGTGATGCGTCGCACCAATATCACGCACCTGGACTTGCTGAAAGAACCCGAAGAGTTGAGCAGGGACGTTCAGCGCCATATGGAGCGCGTGAAAGTAAAGCCGACCGAGCCGTTTATATTGCATCCGGGGGAATTCGCGCTGGCCTCCACCTTGGAATTTGTGAAGGTGCCGCTTGATCTGGCCGCTCGTCTGGAAGGTCGCAGTACATGGGGACGTTTGGGCTTGCAGATTCATGCTACCGCCGGTTTTGTGGATCCTGGCTTTCGGGGCGCATTGACCTTCGAGTTGTCCAATGTCAGTAATATCCCGTTGCCACTCTACCCCGGCGTCCGTATCTCTCAGATCTGCTTCTTCCTGAGTTCCACCACGCATTTGCCATACGGCAAAAAGCGCTTTACCAAGTACAGCGGTAAAACTACCACTGCGTCCTCTGCATTTTTCAAGGACCCTGAATACGCCCGTATTCGGGAAGCCTTGAAACAGCATAGCTACCGCTAGTAGCGTGGTGGATAAGCCTATGGACGCCGCAAAATTACCGTTTAAACGATTGACCGTGATTGGGTTGGGCCTGATTGGTGGCTCGTTGGCCATGGCGGTTCGGGAGCGATTCCCCAAGTGGCGCATTAAGGCGGTGGATCCTAACGCGGAAACCTTGCAATACGCGCTGAAACAGCAAGTGGTGGATGAAGTCGCTCTGACTTTGCCGGAGCGTTGGTCGGATAGTCCGGAGGGAGGCCACTTGGTTGTGCTTGCCTGTCACTTGACGCCTGCGCTGGAGGTTTTACGGCAATTGGCTCCCTTGGTTAGAGGCAAAAAAATCCTGGTGACTGATATTGGCAGTTGCAAGCAGGAAATCGCCGCTTTAGGCCGAGAATTATTGCCCGACCAGTTTATTGCCGGTCATCCCATGGCGGGAAAAGAGTTTTCCGGTATACAGCATGCCGCTTCCCTGCTTTTTGCCGGGAAATCCTACTTATTGTGTCCCCATACGGATACTCCGGCAGATGCTTTGGAAAACCTGCAGATATTTGTGAAAGCTTTAGGCGCCACGCCTCGCTTAATCGATGCGGAAAAGCATGATCGTTACATGGCGTATGTCAGTCATTTGCCGCAACTGTATTCTATTCTGCTTTCCAATTTGCTGTATCGGAATGAGCCGGGCCACTTGGTGGGCTATCATGGTGCGGGGCTGGATGACCAGATTCGCCTTGCCGCAAGCCCCTACAGTATGTGGGGCGATGTATTGTTCCACAACGCCGAGAATATGGCCCAGGTATTGACTGAACTACGCGGAATCATCGATGAGGTGCTACCCTTGCTAAAGCAACCCGGCGCGCTGGACTCCTGGTTTACTCGGGCAAATGAAATCCACAGTCAATTTCATAAGATGCGCGTAAATCGTTAGCCGAAGCAAACTCTAGCGATATGCCGGGATTTTGCTTAATGCACATTCAGTAATATGCTGGGCGGTCGATCGTAGATTTCACGTAAGGTGGCTAAATCTCTCATGGAAGGTAACTGCACCTTATCACTGCGAAGTTCCGGGTAAAGCAGGTCACCGGTTTGAGGGCTGCTGCCTTTTAAGCCCAAGGCGTGGCCAAACTCCTTGGCGGCCATGTTTTGCACCAGCAGTAGCGCGGCATCCGGAGCCAAGTCTTTTGTCGACTGTAAGCCAATGGAAACCTTGGATTCATCCTGAATTACCTGGAGTTTCTTGTTCATCTGGTATTGCATGGCCGCGTTTACCGCCTGAGGGGCAATGGAAAAGTAACCGGGGGTAAACATGGAGGCCATTTGGACGGCGGTCATGAGCTTGCTGCGTTTGGGCGGGGTAAAATTTTTGTACATTTCCGGGGTGTTTTCGGGATTCGCGAAGCGGTCAATGTATTGGTTGCTCCAATTCACCACGATATCCGCCCCGGATTGGTTTTTGACCTCTACATAGTTCACGAAGCCGTTGGTTTGGGCCTTCCAGGTATTAAAGCCATCCAGAACGGCCTGCTTATATTCGGGCTTGTAAAGCGGTTGATCCTTTGGGACGACAAAGTAAACCCGCAGGGGAAATTTGCCCCAACGAATGACTTTGCCGTCCGTCACCTTAAAGATGTCGGTCAAGTAAGTGTTCTGGGTGTTACCTACCGGGGCTTGCGTCAAGTTGACATTGGACTGCGCGCTGGAGCCACCGCTATAGCTCCCCATCAAGTTGGTGTAAAGCGATTTGGTCCGGACCGCCAGCGCGCCGCTTTGAGTTTTGCCCAGCACCTTTTTTTCCAAGGCGTCTAACCGATCCGTGAGTGATGCACCCTTGGCCGGTTGAATTTGCAGTTGCGACTCCATATCATTCAGCATGTCGGTCACGGATAGCTTGGTCATGTCCTTGGGGGCGATGGCCTGTGCCTCGTTGGGTTGATTGCCGAAACCTCCGTTATTTGTATTGGGCGCCGTTGCGCTGACACCCGCTTGCAGTAGTTGCTGGCCCACTTGTTGTATTTTGGGTGAGTTGTCGGTGGCGATGGCCTTATCAATCCAATCTTTCCGTTGTTCCGGGTTCTGTTTGGCCAGACCCAAATACACGTTCGCCAGGGATTGGCGCAAATTCTTGTTCTGAGCATCATAAGTCAGGGCGGTTTCCAGCAGGGTGCGGGACTCCTCATACTTCTCCTGCTGGGCGGCCAGAAAGGCTTCATCCCCGTACACTCCGGCCATGGCTTTTTTAAAGGCGAGTTCCTGCGGAGAAAGCGACATGGCCTGGTTCAGCAAGTCTTTCATGCGAATAAAATCGGCGGAAGCTGGGTTTTGGGTTTCGTCCTTCAATGCCACGGCCTGGGCAAAATAAATGCCCGCCTTGGCTTCACGGATGTTGCGCCATTCACGGCTGTTGGGCTGGGTCAGGGCCAAGCCTTTGTCCAGATAAGTCAAGGCATCAGCGTCTTTTTTCTGCTCATGCAGGGTCACGCCGTAGTTGGCATAGATGATTGCCAGGTTTTTTTTGAGCGTGGCCTCGGATGGGGCTTTTTTGAGGGCCTGTTCATAGAGCGAGATAGCGGTCGGGTAGTCCTGTTTCTCCACAGCGGTATTGGCTTTGTTGACCATGCTGGCTACAGGCTCTACCGCTACAGCCGGAATGGCGGAGCAGGAGAGCAGAAAGCTTATTAGGAATATTGTTTTTAGTGATGTAGGCAATGAAAAGGATCGGGAGGATTGAGAGGATTGGATCATTGGGCACACTTTACCTTGACTTCCGGCGCAAGCCGCCTTTGGTTATAATAAGAGACATTTCGCAAGTACGGATGGGAATATGGAAACATCTACTGAAAAATCTATTTTACAAATTGAAAGCTATCAACCGCAAGTGATTGAGGCCAATTGGCAACAACGCTGGGAGGAAACCGGTCTTCATGCGACCGATACCAATGACTCCCACACACCCAAATATTACGCGCTTTCCATGTTTCCCTATCCCTCTGGTCGGCTTCATATGGGCCATGTGCGGAACTATACCATTACCGATGTGATCGCCCGGTTTAAGCGGATGCATGGCTTTAACGTATTGCACCCGATGGGCTGGGACGCCTTTGGTTTGCCTGCGGAGAATGCGGCCATTCAAAACAATATCCCCCCGGCGGATTGGACGTTCACCAATATCGAAAACATGCGCAGGCAGCTCAAACAACTGGGCATCGCCGTGGATTGGAACCGGGAAATCGCCACTTGCAAGGAAGATTACTACAAGTGGACCCAGTGGATGTTCCTGTATCTGTACAAGCGGGGCTTGGCCTATAAAAAGGAAGCTCCGGTCAACTGGTGTGAGCAATGCCAGACCGTCTTGGCCAACGAGCAGGTCATCGATGGCCGTTGCTGGCGGGATGATTCTTTGGTTATCAAAAAGAAGCTGTCCCAGTGGTTCTTTAAGATTACCGACTACGCCGAACGGCTGTTGGGGAACCTGCCATCATTAAGTGGCTGGCCGGAACGCGTCCTGCTCATGCAGAAAAACTGGATTAATAAATCCTCGGGCGCGGAAGTGAACTTCCCCGTGGAAGGTCGGGAGATCAAAATTCCTATCTTTACCACCCGTCCCGATACCATTTTTGGGGCGACCTATATGGTCCTGGCTCCGGAACATCCTCTGGTGGAGCTGATTGTCAGCGAAGACTACCGTGATTCCGTGGAGCAGTACCTGGAAAATACCAAGCTGAAAAGCGAACTGGAGCGTACGGCGACCGATAAGGAAAAAACAGGTGTGCCGCTGGGCATTAATGCCATTAATCCTTTTACGGGCGAGGCGATTCCCATCTGGGTCTCCGATTATGTATTGATGGAGTATGGTACCGGTGCAGTGATGGCAGTGCCTGCCCATGACGAACGGGACTTCGCCTTTGCCACCAAGTTCCAATTGCCGCTGAAACGGGTCATCGAAAAGCCAAGCGCGGTTGGCCTGCCGTTGGATCAGCCCTATTGCGATCCGGGCGTGCTGGTGAATTCCGGGGAGTTTAACGGCCTGGAATCCGAGGCGGCCAAAATTAAAATGATTCGCTTTGCGGAAAACAAAGGGTTCGGCAAAGAGAAGATCCAGTATCGCTTGCGGGATTGGCTGGTTTCGCGGCAGCGGTATTGGGGTACGCCGATTCCGATTTTGTACTGCGAGAAGTGCGGTACAGTTCCGGTGCTGGATGAGCATTTGCCGGTACGCTTGCCAAAAGACGTGGATTTTGGCGTGAAGGGAATGTCTCCGGTGGCTACTTCACAATCTTTTAAGCACACCACTTGTCATCAATGTGGTGGCATGGCCCGTCGGGAAACCGATACCATGGATACGTTTGTGGATAGTTCCTGGTACTACCTGCGCTATATCGATCCGCACAACACCACCAAGCCGTTTGAACCGCAGTTGATTCACCAGTGGATGCCGGTGGATCAGTATGTGGGTGGCATTGAACATGCCATTTTGCATCTGATGTACAGCCGATTCTTCATGATGGCGCTGAACGACAGCGGATGGACGGAGCAGGATGAGCCGTTCAAAAACCTGCTGACCCAGGGCATGGTGCTGAAGGACGGCTCCAAGATGAGCAAATCCAAGGGCAATATCGTGGACCCGGATGAAATCTTTAAGGAGTACGGTGCGGATACGGCCCGCTTCTTTATCCTGAGCGATTCCCCGCCCCAAGCGGATTTCGACTGGAAGGAATCCGCTGTGGAAGGATGCCACAAGTTTCTCAATCGCGTCTGGCGTTGCATCATTGATCATAAAGCGGTGATCAACATGAACCTATCGCTGCCAAGCTACGAGGACATGACCGGCGAAACCCGTGAGCTGTTCCAGTGGACCAACCGGACCATTGCAGGTATTACCGAGGATATTGAGACCCAGTTTCAGTTCAATACGGTCATCAGCAAACTGCGCGAGTTTGTGAATTATCTCTGCAAATATGACGCTGGGACTGACTCTAACCCGGTGTTCAGCCATGCAGTTTCCTCCCTGCTGAAATTACTGGCGCCCATTGCGCCGCACATGAGCGAAGAATTATGGTCGATTCTGGGTGGGGTGGACTCCATCCACCAGCAACGCTGGCCAAAATGGGATGCCAGCGCCATCCAGGCGGATCATGTGGAAATCGTGGTGCAGGTCAATGGTAAACTGCGCGATCGGTTCACTGTCCCTGCGGGTACGGGCAAAGCCGAACTAGAGGCTAAGGCCCTGCAATCCGGCAAAATTCAAGGCCATATCGCCGGGCAAGAAGTCGTTAAGGTGATTGTCGTGCCCAATAAGCTGGTGAATCTGGTGGTGAAGTAGCACCCTGAGCCAAACCAGTTGAAACCGTTTAGCAATAGACGAATAACAGCCTACAGATCTTCCGGCAGATAAATAATTCCTTCCTGCAAGCGGGTGCGGATGCCTTCGTAATTGCGATGTTGAAGATCATAGATCTGCTGCTGGTAAAGGCTGACCACGGTTAAGACATCATCCGGCGTCAAGCGGATCATTCGACGACCTTCATGGTTTTCTATGATTTGAGCCATTGCAACATCCTGGCGGGGAAACTATTCTGTTCTGTAGCTGGTGTTAACCCGCGCTTCCTGTTTTTTGACTATACGGTATGCCTGTCAAATTTCGCATCCTGACAGCGGTTGATAATTCCGGCAGGAAATTTTAGTGATCATGTGGTGACTCTCTTGAAATCCTTAAGCTCAAACTCCCCATCTCCCGACTCACAGCCGCACGTTCCCGTGTTGCTGAACGAGGTGCTGACAGTCTTAGCGCCTCAGCCTGGAGAAACGTTTGTGGATGCGACATTGGGTGCGGGAGGACATGCTCAGGCCATTTTGGCTAAAATACTGCCGCAGGGGCATTTGTACGGCATTGATCAAGATCCTGCCGCCTTGGCTTTGGCGGGTGAACGGTTGGTTGAATTTGGCGACGCGTTTCACCCGATTTTGGGTAATTTTTCTGAGATAGCGAACTTATTACCGGACGTAGCAAAGCCGATTACCGGTGGAATCCTGGCCGATATCGGCGTATCGTCCATGCAGTTGGATCAGGGGGCGCGGGGCTTCAGTTTTATGAAAGAAGCTCCGTTGGACATGCGGATGTCTCCAACGAATCCTCTAACGGCGGCGGAAGTGGTGAATACTTATCCGGAAGCTCGATTGGTGCAAATCTTTTCGGAATACGGCGAGGAGCATATGTCCAAAACCTTGGCCAGGCGGCTGGTGCAGGAGCGACAACATCATCCCTTCGAAACCACGACGCAACTGGCGGAATTGATTGCCCAGGAATATAAAAGTCGGGGTAAGCATGAGAAGATTCATCCGGCTACGCGGGTATTTCAAGCCCTGCGGATTGAGGTGAACGATGAATTGGGTAGTTTGCGGCGTTTTCTGGAAAGTTTACCCGGCTTGCTTTCCCCTGGGGCTCGGGTGGCGGTAATCAGTTTTCACTCCCTGGAAGATCGGATTGTGAAACAGTTTTTCCAGCAGGAAAGTCGGGATTGCGTCTGTCCCCCACGCCTGCCGGTTTGCCAATGTGGGCATAAAGCCAGCTTCAAATTACTAAAGGGAATGCCGTTGCAGGCTGCCGAAGCGGAAATTCGCGTTAATCCTCGATCTCGCAGCGCCAAACTTCGGGCTGCTATCCGGCTTTAATTGGAATTGCTCTTCAAGGTTTTTTGAAATTCTTGAATCTGGTTATTTAAGTAGCTCGGTGGGCTGGCTTGGGATACTGCTATCGATCTGATACACTGAAAAAAGAGGGAAAACTATCGAATAGAAAAGAGGGCGGAATGAGTGATTTAACGGCCTGGATTAAGCAGCTTCCTAAAGTGGAATTGCATCTGCACATTGAAGGAACGCTGGAGCCGGAATTGATGTTCGCGCTTGCAGAACGGAATGGAATTAAACTGCCCTTTCCGAACGTTGAGGCGGTGCGTGAAGCCTATAACTTTCATAATTTGCAGTCCTTTTTGGATATTTATTATCAGGGAGCGCAGGTATTAGTTCAGGAGCAGGATTTTTATGGCTTACCTGACCCGTGTCGCTTCAGAACATGTGCGGCATGTGGAAATCTTTTTTGATCCGCAAACCCATACGGATCGGGGAATTCCATTTGAAACCGTAGTGAATGGGCTTTCCAGGGCGTTAAAGGATGCGCAAAAGAAATTACACATCACGTCTCGTTTGATCCTGTGCTTCTTGCGTCATTTAAGCGCGGAATCCGCCATGCAGACGCTGGAACAGGCATTGCCTTACAAAGAGATTATTGCGGCGGTGGGCTTGGATTCTTCCGAAATGGGCCATCCGCCGGAGAAATTTACTGCCGTATTTGAGCGCGCATTGGCGGAAGGTTTTTTAACCGTGGCTCATGCCGGTGAAGAGGGACCACCGGGCTATATTTGGCAGGCATTGGATCAGTTAAAGGTGTCCCGGATCGATCATGGGGTGCGCTGCGTGGAAGCGCCTGCCCTGGTTCAGCGTTTGGTAGATGAACGGATGCCACTGACCGTTTGTCCGCTCTCCAACGTCAAACTTTGCGTGTTTAAGGAGATGACCCAGCACAACCTGAAGGAAATGTTGGATCTGGGTTTGTGCGTTACGGTCAATTCCGATGACCCGGCCTACTTTGGAGGCTATGTCACTGAAAATTATCTGGCGGTACAAAAAGCGTTGGAGTTGAATCAACAGGATATTCATCAATTGGCTAAGAATGGCATTGAGGCCAGCTTTTTGGATCCCGAATCCAAACAATCTCTCTTTCAGGAATTAGAGCGGTTCATGGAAAACCCCGTCGTAGTTACTGGTTAGACCATCATTCCATTGTCCATTCATTGTTGAACATTCGAACGTGGCAAATTCAAAAAAAAGCCGCCCGTAGGGCGGCAATCTTGTCTGAGTAAAAGGTAGGTAGAAAGTAGGTAGTAAGAAATTAATTCGAATTTCTTTCTTGTATTTGTATAAAAACACCTTTTTAGAATCTGATGTTAGTTCTCAAACACATGTAAATTTTTTGATTTTCTACCTAAAACTACTAGCCGAATATGATCCAAGAGACGGACTAAACTCCGTATTCCCGGCCGAAAAAGGAGCGAAAGGATCAGGCAAGTTTCTGTCGTTTAGCTCATTAAGTCGTAAACAATCCACTCAAACACGGTTCGCGGTGGTTCGTTCGGGTTCAGCAGATCCGGAATAGTTTCCTGGCCGGTGCGGGTCGTGCCATCCATCCAGTTTCTATGGTCGAGACCGGGGAAAAGTCTGGCTTGACCACTGCCCTTTAAGGATTTCAGCGTGGACCATAAGCGTTCCACCGGGATGGAGCTACCATTGACGCATTGGGTATAACGACCCAGCCATAGGGTACTGCTGATGGGGCTGATGCCATCGTTGAACATCATCATGGAAACCGGCTCCGCAATACTGAGCTTGGCGGTTTTCTCAGCCACAGCGGATAAAGCGTTCGATATAGGGGCTAGGGCTTTATTCGTTTGTACCATGGCCAGAGAGATAGGCTGCGCGGAAACGGAAATTGGGGTTTGAGGCAATACCTCTTTTACTTTCGCTTCCAAGGTAAGGATTGGCTCGGGAATACTGGTATTGGCGGCGCTTTTGTCGGCAGGTTTGTTTTTCAGGTTAGCCAAGGGTAAGTGGCCAATGTTATTGCGAATTAACGAAAACATGACGTTTTTACGGAAAAGATTGCTCATTTGCAGTCTTTCCTTGGGCAGCGCTCCCTGGAGGCCCAACTCTTTCTGGATGACGCTGGAGTCGACATCCATGCCGAAATAGCTGCCGTAGGTCACAAAATGGCTTTTCTTTGCCAGGGTATAGCTGGTTTGTACCATGGGGCCGTTGTTTTTGACGTAATCCGCCATTGGAATGGCCCCATCAAAGTTATCCCAGTGAAAATCCTGCTGGAAGGTGGGATATTTTCTACCAGTGATACGATAGGCGATTTTTTGCCCAATTCTGACCAGGTTAAAGGCGCTTTCGGTCTTGACCTGCTGCTGAATCCAATGCGGATTAGCCAAAGGGGAGCCATGAAAAGGGGTGGCAATGGTCAGCACTTCCGTTGTATGCGCATCCAAATAAGGATCCTGGATCGCGTTTCGGGTCAGCAATCCGCCTTCACTGTATGCCAGGATTTTGATGCTTCGACCGTTCAGCGCGCCGATAAAGCCTTTCAGAGTCGTCTGCAACTCCTTGCTGAGCGTAGGAACGCTATGGGTGCTGTCGTAATGGTAGATATAAATTTTATATTTTGACTGAAAATCTGGCTTTTTGGTCGCATAGTGCAGAAAGTTTTCCCAATGGAAGTTATCGCTCTGGTAGCTGGCGATTCCGTGAATGAGCACCAAAGGAGTTTTTTCTCCCAACGGTGAGTCGTCATAAGCTTCCAATCCGCTATGCGCTTCGATTCGTGTACTGAGATGCGCTTGGATTGCTGAGACGTGGGCGTGAGTATTGGCTGCTACAGAGCCGCTCGGTGCGGTAATATCGGCAAAGCAGGATAGTTGTCCTGAAACTGCCAGGGTTAGGGCTAATGATAGTGCTGTAATTGAACGTGTCAAACGCAATTTCTGATACCTGAAGGTTGGGTTCCAGATTCGCTGGGTGGAGCGCGGTTGGTGGCGAAATTGGACCTTGGGACACAGCGCCGTTGAATATAAATCAATACCCAGAGGAGAATTGAGCTTACGGCAAGCTCTTGTATTAATATTGTAGTGTCATTTTGTTGAAAACACTACAGTCATATGGTCTATATGTAAAGATAATGTTAAGATTTTAAGTGCTCATTTTCAAGCATTGTGTTATTCACAAAAACCTGATCCGCTAGTCTGGCTTTTAAAATTAGTTGAAAAAAACTAAAAAACAGGACAAGGTAAAGATTTTTAGCTATCAATTCCTATCTACCCACAGTAGAAGTGTGGCGAATGGTGCGCCTTAATCCAGAAGGGGACGGTCGCGGGTTTCCTCGCCAAACAGGGCGGCAATAACGGCCACCAGATAAGCGATGGAAAACAGGAATGCGGCAACGCCGTAGGTGGAAAGTTGAGGGTTCGCTAACCAGCTCGTAGCCAAATGATGCTGAGCGACCAATTTCAGCAGATCGCCTACATAAAAAACGGCAACTGCGGTCACGAATCGGCCTACGTTTAGGCAAAAGCCTGTTCCGGAGGCCCGAATCAAGGTCGGGAACAGTTCGGGCAGGTAAATGTACATCACGGCTTGGATTAGTCCGATAAAGAATCCCAGTCCGGCGCATTGCCAGTAAATTGTGGATGAAAAGGTGGTATTGCTTAAAAACAGCAGGGCCGATGTGGCAAAACAGCCCAGTGATGACCAGATAATGGTGTTCCGCCGTCCCAGCCAGTTGGAAAATACGCCTGCCAAGCCACAGCCCGCCATCGCGGCGATTCCCTGGTACATCGTGGCGATGCCGCGCTCATTGCCGGTGCCGGTATTATGGAGTAAATCCTGTATCCAAAGTGGAATCCAAGCCAGGGAAGCCCAGTAACCGACGAGCAATCCACCGAAAGCCAAGCCCCCAACCAACAAGCTTTTGGCATGCTGCTTTTTAAACAGCGCCTCGGCATGGGATTGTTTCTGCTCTTGCTGGAGCTGCTGCTCGCGCGCTTCCATCCAGCGATCGGATTCGCGCATGGCCATCCGTAAAAAGATCACCAAGAGGGCCGGTAATGCGCCAATCCAAAAGGCGGTTCGCCAATCGTGGAATAGTGTATTGATTGAACCGGCAATAAAGACTCCGGCCTGATAGGACGTGATCAGTACGCCAACAGCCAATGCTCTTGAGCGATTGGGCCAGACTTCCGCTAAAAATGTGGAAATGCTTACCAGTTCGCCGCCAATTCCTAACCCGGTAAGGAAGCGGCAAACGGCCAACTGGTGCCAATCGTGGGCGAGTCCGGCCAAGCCCGTAAAGATTGCATACAGGAGAATGGAGAAAATCATGGAGCGGACCCGGCCCAGCTTATCGCCGATGATGCCGAATAATATGCCCCCAGTCATCCATCCCAGCAGGAATACGCTGGTGACATAAGCGGCAATGGGACCAATGATGGCTTTATCGGCCGTGTGCATCAGTTCTCCAATAGCGGTGGGCATAACCACAGACATCAGCGTGGAGTCCATGCCATCAAAAATACCGCCCATCCAGCAGCCGAAGAACACCATTAAATGGTACTTTCCAACACCTTCCAACCAACCGGGACGGGAATGAGTGGATGTGGATGACAGGGGAGAATCTGTTTCCGGAGACGGGTCGGAAAGTGCCATAAAGAAGGAGCCTCACTCAACAGTATGCGGTTTGGAACTTATTTTTCCAAAGCGTAGCACCGAGATACGGCCCGGGCAATGGCTGGGTTCTTCAAAAACCTGTCCAGGTCTACTTTCAGGAGCAAAACGGGCATGGCGATAGGTCGGTAACCGGCTTCTACGCTTGAGATTGAAATGCTTTTTAATGAGAGTGTTTCCCTATTACGGCAGAACCTATACAATGGAATCCGAAATGTTATAGGGAGTTACGAGACGAAATTTGATTGTTGGCCCGAATTTCATACTCGGTGTTCCGGTTTCTGCTACAGAAATCCCTTGTAAGCTTATGATAAACGCTGAATTATGGAGTAATTCCACGAATGCCTTTACCTAAAGTCGCCTATTTTTCCATGGAGATGGCTATTGATCAGTCACTGTACACCTACTCCGGAGGCTTAGGTTTTCTATCGGGTAGCCACATGCGATCTGCGGGTCATCTGAACCTGCCGATGGTTGGTGTTACGATTCTCTGGGGTGTAGGCTATGGCGATCAACAGGTTGGTGCTGACGGCAATGTTGAAATCGTCTATGTGAAGCGCGAGTATCCTTTCCTCAAGGATACCGGCTTGGTGGTCGAGGTGCAGATCTATGGCCAGCCGGTTAAAGTTAAGGCGCTTTTACTGGAGCCTGCGACGTTCGGCACAGTGCCTATCTACTTTTTAACGACGGACATCCCGGAAAATAGCCCCGAGCATCGGAGCTGGAGCGACAAGCTATACGATGGCGAGCAGAGGATTCGGATTGCCCAGGAAATCATTCTGGGGATTGGCGGGCTTCGGATTTTGAAGGCAGCCGGAGAAACCATCAACCTGATCCACTTAAACGAAGGCCATGCCTTGCCTGCCGTGTTTGAATTGCTTGACGATCTGGGCGGTGACCTGGAAAAAGTGCGCCAGAGTACGGTCTTTACCACTCACACGCCGGTTGCCGCCGGGAATGAAACCCATAATGTGCATTTATTGACGGAAGCGGGCTTTTTTGGCAAGTTGCCGGTACACGACGCGATTCGTTTGGGTGGAGAAGATTTCTCTCTCACGGTTGCCGCTCTGCGCATGAGCCGCTTGGCGAATGGCGTGTCCCAACTGCATGGCCTGGTCGCCAATAATATGTGGCACTGGGTGGACAACTGCTGCCCGATTATCGCCATTACGAACGCGACCAATCTGCAATACTGGCAGGACAAGCGGATTCATAACGTGGAAAATCCTGACAAACTGCTAGCCGTGAAGCGCCAGATGAAGGTTGAGCTGTTTGACTATATTCAGAAGACCACGGGCAAAGTGTTTGATCCCGATGTGCTGACCGTGGTTTGGGCACGCCGGTTTACGGAATACAAGCGTCCCACCTTGATTTTGCAAGACCTGGAGCGCGTGAAAAAGCTGTTTTCGGGCAAGAAAATCCAGTTGTTCTACGCCGGGAAGTTCCATCCCAACGATACCACTGGGCGTTACCTGTTTAATGAGGTGCTGGAGCATTCCCGCCATATTCCCGAACTGGCCATGTTAACGGGTCCTGGCTATGAACTGGAATTGAGCGGGCTTTTAAAGCGCGGCTCCGATGTTTGGCTTAATACGCCGGTTCGTCCGCTGGAAGCTTCAGGCACATCGGGCATGTCGGCCAATATGAACGGATCCGTTCACTTCTCCATTTACGATGGCTGGGCCGTGGAAGGCACCTTTGACAATATCAACGGCTACCTGATCCAGGAGCGCGATGGCGAGGGCCTGGAATTCCTGAATGCAGAAGATCGGCATAAGCAGGATTATGAGATCATGATGAGCATTCTGGAGAACGAGATCATCCCCACCTATTATGGAAACAAGGCGCGCTGGGCGGATCTCATGCTGCATGCTATCCGTACGGCTCAGGGTTACTTTGATTCTGACCGGATGGCTGTTGAGTATTTCGTACGGCTCTACAAGTCCATTACGATTTAGGGCTTCTCGCAAAATTGCCCAAAGAGGTTATAATAGAACGCGATCCCACTTTTGGCTTTAGTCTGGGAAGTTTGAAAAGCTGATTTGAAAACGCATGATTAAATTTATCAATACCACCAAGCGCTATGGAAATATTTATGCCTTGCGGGACGTCAATTTTGAAGTAGAGATGGGTGAATTCGTCTTTATCGTTGGCCCATCGGGCGCCGGTAAGACCAGTATCCTGAAACTCTTGTATCGCGAGGAAGTGGCGACCTCGGGTACGGTTCTGGTGGGACGGGTGGATATTTCCCAGTTGAAGTCGACCCAGGTTCCCAAGCTCCGGCGGCGTATGGGCATTGTCTTTCAGGACTTTAAACTCTTGCCGGGGCAAACGGCATTCGATAACGTGGCCTATGTGCTTCGCGCCTTGGGCGTAGGGCCGACTGAAACCCGAAAGCGTGTACTGGGCGCCCTGAAAGTGGTGGGCTTGATCGATAAGGTGGATGCTACACCGGAAGAATTGTCCGGCGGAGAGCAGCAACGGGTCGGGATTGCCCGGGCCATTGTGAACGGACCGTCCTTGGTGATTGCCGATGAGCCGACCGGAAACCTGGATCCGGCCACCTCGCTGGATATTATGAACCTGCTGGAGCAGATTAACCAGCGCGGCACGACCATTTTGATCTCTACCCACAACCATCAGATCGTGAACCAGATGCAGAAGCGCGTGATTACCATGCAGGGTGGCGAGCTGATTCGGGACGCCTGTGGAGGTATCTACGAATGAACGGCGGGCTGAAAGTGTTCCCTCTGGCTGTCCATCTGGGTTTTGTGTTGAACGCTTGCGTTAGGCGGGAGTTTTCATGAGTTCTCACTTTATGGATAACGTAGCCACCGAGTTCCGCATTACGGGACGGATTTTGCAGGAAACGCTGGGCGGCATCAAGCGTACCGGCTGGATGAACCTGATTATCGTGGTCACGATGGCTTCCATTTTGAGTATTTTTGGGACTTTATCGGTCTTTGTGCTGGAAACCCAACTGTTTGTGGAAAACATCGGTTCTGCTTTGAAAATTTCCGTGTATGCGAAGGATTCGGCGAACGTGGGCGACCTTCGGGCCAGAATTTTGGCTATCCCTACGGTAAAAGAAGTGGAAACCATCTACAAAGAGCAAGCCTGGGCGGACATGAAACGGCAATATCAGGTTCCTGACATTCAAAATCCCTTGCCGAATACGTTCCATGTGCAAGTGAAGCGTCAGGACGAGATTCCGGATACAGTGGAACGCCTAAAGGCTCTGCCCGGCGTTGAGGAAGTGACCTTTGCCAAAAGCGTGCTGGATAAGCTCCAGAACATTTCCCGACTGACCTCTTTCATTGGGTTGTTGGTCAGTATTTTCCTGGGAACGCTGACGTTCTTTATCATCAGTAACACCATCCATTTGCTGATTGAGGCGCGAGGCCGTGAGATTGAGATTATGCGCATGATGGGGGTGGGAAACTGGTACATTCGTCTCCCCTTCCTGCTGCAAGGGGCTGCTTATGGCCTGATTGGCGCCTTTATCGCGTACCTTCCTCTGAATGTGGTGGAGCATTACCTGGGTTTACTGTTCAACTATTTTCAGTTCTCCACCAGCAATTACAGCTTGAGCGTGGTCTTTCTGGTGTTAGTGCTGATGGGCATTATCGTGGGCGGCGGCGGCGCGGCGACTTCCACGCACAAATACCTCAAGATTTAGCCGGGTTGAGATATCGTGGTTCTTGCTGAAACATTTTGCATGAAATATGATGAGGGGGCTTGTGCATTCTGATTGCGAGATCGATATAACGTGTCAGAGCCTCATGGCGAAATGACCGACTGAAGCGATCAGCTTGTCCAGCTTGAATGAATTTCCCCTTTTACCCGGAGCCTCCGGTTTTAGTCATACTTTAGTCTTAATCAAGCGAAATTTGGGAATTACGATTTATGAATAATGCAGTATCTCCATCCGAGCACCAACATACCGTTGTAACGGAAGACGAATTCACGTATAGCCCGCTGGGCTATCTTTCCTTCTGGCCAGCGATTTTGGCTGGTCTGCTGATCTGTATGGGTATTCTAGGGCTATCCCCACATGCGGATATCCGTTATCTCTTCTGGTTGGCACCATTATTATTGGGTGCTTTGATCCTGCTGGCCTTGTTTGCCATCCCCAGACCCAAGAAACACAAGGAAGAAGCTTGGGAAAAGCGTGCGCGTGAAGCCGCTGAAGCGGCTGCTTTAGCTGCACAAGAAGCTGCCGCATCGAAAGAGGCTGTCTCTACAGACAGCACGATTACGAAAACCGAGGAAACCCCTGTTGCCGAGGTCCCGAAAGCTGCACCTGCCGCTCCCGTGGTGGCTGGCGACGTGGATGTCCTGATCCTATGGGGTTCCGAAACCGGTACGGCTCAAGGTCTGGCGGAGATGACCGAGAGCAAACTGAAAGATGCCGGACACATGGCTCGCGCAGTTGATATGGCTAACGTGAAGTTAAATAATCTGCCGGGCTTTAATAAGATTTTGGTGATTACCAGCACTTGGGGAGACGGTGAGCCGCCTTCCAACGCCATCGACATGTGGGAAGCGTTCCAAAAGGAAAAAGTGGATCTCAGCAAATCTGCTTTCAGCGTGCTTTCTCTGGGCGATACCGCTTACCCGCAGTTCTGCAAGTGCGGTAAGGATTTTGATGAGTTCCTGGCTTCACAGGGCGCTCAACGTCTCCATCCTCGCGTGGATTGCGATCTGGATTACGAAGCTAACTTTGACAAATGGGTGAAAGGCGTGCAATCCGCCATTGCCAAGTAAAGCTTATCAACTTCAATCATTAAAAATGGCCTTGGAATTTTCCAAGGCCATTTTAGTAAGTTTGTGGATTAGATCAGAGAATCAGCTTTACTCGTTCGGTGTTTTAGGTGCTGGCGCAGGTTGTTGAGCCGCTGGTTTATTTTTGGGCTCCTTTTGAGGCGTTGTTGATTGGGCTTTCTCGGTTGCGGTCTTCTCTTGTGTGTTTTCTGGTCTTGCGTGTTTCTGATTGGCTTGAGTTTGGGTTTCTTTATTTTCGGCCTGTTTGTGCTTATCGCCGAATAGCCAACGGATTGGCGCTGTTAGCGCATATAATACGCCTGCAACAATAGTGATTACCACTGTTGCAACAGCTACCATAGAAGCCAATGCGAACCTTTTTGCTGGACTCAGGTCTTCCCATTTTGTTTTTTCGTGATGAGGACCACCTGCTTTGGTGTTTACATCTTTATCGTCATGAGGGGCGAACAAGATAAAGACGGGTTTCATTCCCTCTTTGTCCATCTTGTCCAGGTGCTCATGTAATTCCTGTTTTTCGGACTTAGGCTTCTCTGTGCCTTCAGGGGTAACTTTTCCCGCTGGTGGGGAAGCTGGAGGGGTATGCGAAGGGGTGCTATCTTTACTACTGCCATTCTCTTCTTTCTGGAATTTGTCTTCGACGGCAACATCGGAATGCGTATGGGAATGATGGTTAGGTGTATTGGGCGGAGTGGGAGGGGTTTGTGCAGCTTCTCCAAATCTGGGAGAAAGATGTGTTCTGGAAGCGAACTGGGGAGAAGAAGAAATTGTTGGCATGTGATTTACTCCGACATTGTACGATTAAAAAGATTGCGCCAGGATTTGGCTAGATTTGAAAATATAAAGTTATGAAGGATCAGGCTTAGATTTTACGACATATTGCGTCCAACACTATAAATCTCCTGAAGGAAAAAAAGTGCTAGCTTGAGCCCGATAAAATTTTTTGATACCGTTTTGCTACATGCTACGCATTCTGTAGCTATTGATGGATGCCTGATTGGTAATCTCTGACGCCCTGTAATCCTGAGCCTCTCGAACTATGACTACCCCACGCAAAGTATACCTGGAAACCCTGGGCTGCCAGATGAACTTCAACGATTCCGAAGTCATGCTGGGTCTCCTGCAAAAAGAAGGCTTTGAATCGGTTGACGATAAATCGCAGGCGGATCTGCTGATCGTGAATACCTGCCAAATTCGGGGTTCTGCCGAGGATAAGGCGTTCAGCCACTTGGGCATGTGGGGAAAGCTGAAAGCCAAGAATCCACAAATTAAGATTGCGATGGCGGGTTGCGTGGCCCAGCAGAACAAGGAAAGCATTTTCAAGCGAGCCCCTTATGTGGATATCGTGTTTGGCACCCAGAATATTCATGAGTTGCCGGAACTGGTGCGTCAGGCGTTTAATGGCGACAATCGGGTTTTGGCGGTGGATCGTCAAAAGGCGCGTAGCACTTACGATTATCTAACTGATATTGCCCCGGTTCGGGAAAACGATATTTCCGCCTGGGTGACTATTATTGAAGGCTGTGATTATTTCTGCACCTATTGTGTGGTGCCTTATACGCGAGGGCGGCAGATTAGCCGGACGCCGGAGTCCATTATCCGGGAAGTGTTCCAGTTGGCGGCGCATGGCTTTAAGGAGATCACCCTGCTCGGCCAGACGGTAGATTCTTACGGCAAGGACTTTACGGATCGGACTTATGGTCTGGCGGAATTGTTGTATGAATTGCATGAAATTGAGGGCATTGAGCGGATTCGGTTCATGACTTCCCACCCGTTGGACTTAACGGATCGGATCATTGATGCCGTGGCTGAATTGCCCAAGGTGATGGAATACATTCATATCCCCATGCAGGCCGGGGATGATGAGATTCTGGCCAGGATGCGACGCGGTTATACGAGTCAACAATATTACGATCTGGTGAATAAAATTTATGATCGAATCCCTAATGTGGCGGTCAGTGGCGATTATATCGTCGGTTTTCCCGGTGAGACGGATGAACAGTTTCAGCGAACGGTGGAGTCGGTGGCTTTATCCGGCATCCATAACGCCAACACGGCGGCATATTCTCCACGCAAGCAGACCCCTGCAGCATTCTGGGAGCAACGCGGCGAAGAAGTGCCGGAAGCGGTTAAAGAGGAACGCTTGCAAATCCTGATTGGGGAAATCCGAGAGCAGTCGTTAAAGAAAAACCTGCCCTATGCCAATCAGCGGGTGGAAGTATTGGTGGAGGGGAAAAGCAAACGTAACGCTGAACGCTTGACTGGTCGTACCCGGACCAATAAAGTCGTGAATTTTGAGGCGCTATTGAGCGAAGACGCTTTGGTGGGGCAGCTCATCGAAGTTGAGATTACCGAGGTGTTGCCCTTCTCCCTCATCGGTAAAATGGTGGTGCCGGAACCAGCATTAGGTTTGGCAAAACGATGAAAGCAGTTACGGCCTATCTGGGTTTGGGCGGTAATTTAGGTGATCCGGAAGAGGCCATTCGCAAGGCATTGGCTTTATTGGAAGCGGATGGTTCGGTAAAGATTATAGGGGTCTCTTCCTTTTACCGGACGGAGCCGGTTGGTATGGCCAGAATTGAAGGGCAAGCCATTCCTTGGTTTGTGAATGCCGTTGCCAAGATTTGTACCCCGCTTTCTCCGGAAAAATTGTTAGAGCGTTGCCTATCGATCGAACAACAGTTAGGACGGGATCGTTCTCACAATCCGGCCTATACTGGCGCGCTATCCCGTACCCTGGATGTGGATATCTTGTTCTACGGGGATTCCATTGTTCATATGCCGGGATTGACCATTCCTCATCCGCGAGTACAGGAAAGGGTGTTTACTCTGGTTCCTCTAAGAGAGCTTGCTCCTGATCTGATGCATCCTGAATTGGGCATGACCATCGATGCTTTGGCGCGAAATCTAGACAACCAGACTGGCCTGGAATTGCTTGAGCCTTTATCGACGGTTCATTAAATCTCTAGGAATGAAAGATGGCGTAGATTTTCAGCGCCTCTTCCCGGCCTTTCGTCAAATAAGTTTCCAAGATACTGAAAGTGACATTGGCATGAATTTTGTCATTGTGGGCTTTGGCATAAGTTTCATAATCGTGAATTAATTCAGCCGGGATGGCAAGTTCACGGGCGATGATGGCTTTATCCAGATCGCTCAGGGAAAACAGCATGTTAAAAGCCGTGTGCAGGGTATGACTTTGATCATACCAACGGCGGCTGCGTTTGGATTTGATAATGCCAATGAAGGTTTGACTGTTCAACCCTTTGACAAAGGAGCGTCCCCGTAATTTAATCAGGCGGCTGATCGTATTTTTAAGCAGGTGGCCAAACAAAAGCTGACTCTGCGGGCTGAGTACTTCAATGGTTCGCACCATGTCGCTCAGTTGCGCATCCATGTCATACCAGCGATGGATCGGGATAAAATTTTGCGCCTTAGGCTCGCACAAAGTATGAGACACGATCTATTCACTCACTGATTCCTTTGCTACTTTTATGTACCCAGTGCAGATGAGTCTTAATCGTCAAATTCGTATTTTCAGAAGCAAAAGTTAACCTTTAAGCTCTACAATCGTTTTACCATCACCGCCTTGAGTGGCTTGAGCGGGGTAAAAGCGTTTCACATAACCCGAATGGCCCAAATAGCTGCGAATTTCTTTTTTGAGAATGCCGGTGCCCATTCCATGAACAATGCCCACGGCTTGATAACCGGCCATCACGGCCTCATCCAGAAACTTTTCGACAGCCAGCATGGCATCTTCTGCGCGCTGACCACGCACATCGCAGGACAGGCTGGGATCCAGGGGCTCTTCTAAAATGGATGCGCCTTCTGTGGCGCGACTCGGGCGATCCAGCCGTTTGGGTTTTACGGCTTGTTTGCCTTTTAATTTGCTCTGATAAGGACGCTGCAAGTCGCTGACGGGTACCGTTACGCGTAAAATGCCCGCCTGAAGCGTTACTTCTTCAGTGGCGGTGTGGATGGAGACAATCTCTCCACTAAGTTCCAGTTGACGGCTGGAGACGGTTTCCCCAACTTTCAGATCGGCCACCTTTAAACGAGATGCTGTGCTGATACTGTCCCGTGTATCCCCAAAAATACTGTCTGCGTTACGACCCATTGCTTTAAGCTGGCCGGATAATTTGTCCAGATCCGGCTTTTCGCCCTGTTGGAGTTCTTTTCGTAGAATCTTGATCTGGTTTTCCAGATCGTGAATCCGGCCTTTTAATCCGGTCTGAAACTGCTTTAGGGTTTGTCGTTTTTCCTCTTCCAGCTTTTGCCGCTGGAATTCCACTTTTTCGTAAGCCTCCTGGGCTTCTATTCGAAACGATCGGGCGCTTTGCAATTCTTCCGCCAACTGGCGGTTCCGGGTTTCCAGTTCTTGCAGCAGGTCGGCCGCCTCCCGAACCGGAGCGCTCAGGGCGGCCTTGGCCTTGTCGATCACCTGCTGTTTAAGGCCCAGCTTTTGCGCAATGGTAATGGCGTTACTGGCGCCGGGAATCCCAATCATCAGTCGGTAGGTCGGGCTGAGGGTTTCCGCGTCGAACTCCACGCTGGCGTTTATAAAGCCCTCATGCTGATGGGCGTCCAGTTTGAGTTCGCCCAAGTGCGTGGTGACAATGGACAATGCGCCCTTTTGATAAAGTTCGTCCAATACGGCCTTGGCCAAGGCGGCTCCTTCGGCGGGATCAGTTCCAGCGGCGATTTCATCGATGAGGATCAGGCCGTGGCTTAAATCCGTTTCATCGGCCACAAAATGCTTCAAACGTTCCAAATGGGCAGAAAAGGTGGACAGGCTTTGTGTGAGGCTCTGCTGATCCCCGATATCCACCAGAATTGGGTCAAAGCAGGCCATTTTGGAATTTTCGGCAACCGGTAGATGCAACCCGGCTTTCAGCATACAGGCAAACAGGCCCACGGTTTTCAGCAGGACGGTTTTGCCGCCGGTGTTGGGACCGGTAACCACTAAAGTCCGGATGCCCTCACCGATGGCTATATCGTTGGCCACTACTTGGAGCGGCGGATTTTTCCGTTTGTTGTTCAACACCAGCAAAGGGTGACGGGCCTGTTTCACGTCAATGGCTTGGCTGTGCCGCATAATTTCAACTGGGTTGGCGTTGAGTACCCTGCTCAGTCTGGCGGCAGCCAACCTGCGATCCAGTTGGCCCAAGGCGTCAACCAATGCCTGTAGTGCTTCCCAATGCGGATGCAGATACAGGGAAAGTTCTTTCAGAATCCGCTCGATCTCCTTTTGTAAATCCGCTTGCAGGCTCTGCATGGCGTTGTTGATTTCCACCAGGGCATGGGGTTCCACGAAAATGGTGGAGCCGGTGGAGGATGCCCCATGAATGACACCCGGCAGCTTGCTTTTGTACTCTACCTTGACGGGTAATACAGTCCGGCCTTCCCGTTCGGTGACGGTCGTGCTTTGCAGGGCTGAGGCATAGTCGGCATTGTGCAGGTAGTGCTGGATTTTTTGGTTCAACGCTTGGCGTTGGTGGCGCAATTTTTGACGCAGGCTGAGCAGCAAAGGGCTGGCGGAATCCTTGATGTTTCCATGCTCGTCAATGTAACCCGACAGATGGTTGAGGACTTCATCCGGGACCACTTGGTCATCCAGTAAGTGCTCCAGCAAATCCAGTTGAGGCTCGCTTTTTAAGGCGCGGGTAAAATGCCGCAGCAACCGTCCACCCAGGGAAAGCACCCGCATCAGGTTGCGGAATTCGTTCAGGTTGAGGTGGCCTTCCTTGGCGAGTCGTCGGATGATGGGCTGAATGTCAGGCAATGCGGTATCGCTGGTGACGTCCCCGTAGCGGATAAGCAAGGTTTTTAACCCATCCACCTCCGACTGATGTTGTTGCATGGCGTCCGCATCCGGCAAAAAAGGCTCGGCTTCCCAGGCTCGGACCCCGTATGGTGTCAGGCATTCTTTCAGGAGGTGCTCAAACAGCACCGGCCATTCCAATAGTTCAAATGAATCCAGCATAGGTTTTGATTGTCTCAATGACAGCGTCAGGCTGCAAGCCTTTCATGCACTCAAAATCATGGGGACACCGCGAACTGAGATTACAGGGACGGCAACCGATGGGGTTGCTGACCACCTTGGAATCCAGCGGCGCCCATTTTCGCTCGTCCACCGGGCCAAATAGCGCGACCACCGGCACACCAACCGCTGCCGCCATGTGCAACGTCCCGGAATCCACCCCGACCACCAAATCCATATGGTGCAAAAAAGCCATGCTTTCCAGCAGGTTCAACTGGCCGCAATGAATGTGCATCCGCTGTTGCAGACCGAGCGGGAGTTGTTTACGCAAGTCCCGATATGAATTTGCATCGGATGGGGCTCCCAGGCAATGAATCAGGCAGTTTGGTTCGGAAAGCAGCCATTCCGCCAGGGCTTTGGCATGGGAGAGTGGCCATTGCTTGGCCGGGTTGGAACTGGTCAGGTGTAACACGACATGTTTAGCTTGCATGCCGGAATCAATCTCTACTTCGCGGGAGCTGGCCCGAAGCAAACGCTCCGCAATTTCGGCTTCAGCCGGTTTCCACCAACTTTCCAGATGCCGATCATGGACTGGAATTTTCGCGGCTTCCAGAACGCTCAGAAAGGCGTCAACTTCATGAATGCCTGCCGCTGGGTAAGGGATGCGTTGGGTTAAAAGCCAGCCCCGACCTTCGGTATCAAAACCAATCCGTTCGGGAATGCCAGCCAAAAAGGCCAAGCCAGCTGATGAAAAGGAACGTTTCAGAACAAAAGCGGTATCATAGCGGCGCTGCTTCAGTAATCTCACATAAGACCAGAACGAGCGGCGTTGTGTCTGTCCGTCAGGATTCTCGTAACGGTGCTTGCGGGTGGTATCGAACATGAGCAGTTCATCGATATAGGGACAATCGCGCAGCACTTCCCCAGAGTTGGGCGCTACCAGCATGTCAATTTGAGCGTCCGGATAGGCGGCTCGGAGATTTCGCAGAAAGGGGACGGTTAACAGTGTGTCGCCGATGAAGCGGTAGCGCATGACCAAAATGCGCTGGCGTGGCTTAACGGGAGTGTCTGGAGAAGTGGGCATGCGGGCTGGCCTGTACAAATCCGGGGATTTGGGTAATAAATTCGTCGTAAAACCAATGGCCATCCAGGTTAAGATGACGCTGCAAGGTATATAGGTCTTGGTAGACGGCTTGCTGTGTCTCTTTGGTCAGCCAGGGACGAACCTTGGGCAGATCTTTTTCCGTCGTGACCAGTATGGGCTTGTGATCAGGATTTTCAGCGGCGTACTGCTGAAAAATAGATACTATGTTTGCCACATCCTGCGCCGAATACGGATGATGATCCTCAAAACGCAGTCGTTTTAAAAGCTTAAAACCTTGCGCTTCAAGCCCTTGTTCAAACAGTTCTGGATTGGCAATGCCGGAAAACGCAATCACGGGTCGATGGAGAAGATCCTGAAAGGGAATGGGATGGCTTTGGAGCGATTTGAAGTCCGCAATGGGGCGCAGGCCAGTCATCTGGAACGCCATTGGAAGAATTTGGGGTTTCTGTTTGGGATCGCAGTAAAAATCGACCCAGGCTTCGACTTGTCTTAAGGCATCCTGAGTGACTGTATTGGTCAGAAAGATCAGGCTGGCGCGCTTGATTTCGTTTATGGGTTCCCGAAGTGGCCCAGCCGGGAGTAATTCACCATTGCCAAACAGCCGTTCCCCATCAATCAACAAAATGTTCATGGCTCGGTTTAACTTTAGGTACTGGAACCCGTCATCCAGCAGGACGTAATCCGGGCGGTAATCGTGAATGGCTCTTTGTAAAGTAAGGACTCTGTCCCGGCCCACAATAACGGTGGCTTCCGGCACCTGTTCCTGAATCATGTAGGCTTCATCGCCGTAGTTGGGGTCGATAGCGCGGCTATAATCCTTCGGTTGTCGGGCGCCATACCCACGAGATAGGATGACTACGGTCTTGCCAGCTTTAATCAAACCCTTGGCGAGTTCTACGACGATGGGCGTCTTGCCGGTTCCTCCAGTGGTCAGGTTGCCGACGCTGATTACCGGTACTTTGGATTCATAGGATTTGAGCCATTTGAAACGATAGGCCCATAGCCGAAGTTGAATAGCCAAGCCGTACAGTCTAGCCAAGGGAAAAAAGACTGACATAACCCAATTAACTTGGCTTTTGGGCAAGTAGTGTTGTTTGGCTATCCAGGTTTTAAAATTCATGGTCCACCTGAAGGCTGAGAATGCGGCAGGCTGATGAGAATATCGATTAAAATAAAGGTATGCAGCACCATTATCGTTCATTATCGGAGACAAAACAACAATACCGGCAGATATTCCAACGTCAAAAAGAAGCGCTGGATGCCCATTTAAAGGCGCTGCACGGAAATTTTGATTGTGCTGCCTGTAAGGACGAACCTGAATTTAACCTGGAACACTGGCTGAAACCGTTGCATGAGGACTGTGGGTATAAGAGCTGGCAACAGGCCGCTTTATACCTGATTGAGGGCCAGCTTGCGGGACAAATTGTGGGACGATTGGATGCCATTGAGGCATATAAAAGGACTTTTAGCTGTCATATGTGCGGCGTATGCTGCCGTTTGGCGAGTTCGGACGCTCCGTATGCCGCCATGCTGGAGCGCGCTGAGGCGGGGGATGCGTTTGCCCGTCAGTTTACCAGCGTATTTTTGCCCTATTCTTCCCGAGCGGCCGCCATGCGGAAATTTCCCGACGTGGTTCAGGCGGTGCTGCAGGAAGCGGGACAGGAAGAGGATGGCGAGGAGCGGATTTTCTTTTATCACTGCCCCTATGTGGGAGAGGATAACCGCTGCACCGTTTATGGGACGGATAAACGTCCGGCGATTTGCGAAAGCTACCCTGAAACGCCGCTGTCCTTTATGTATGAAAATTGCGCCTGGAAACCCTGGAAAGAGGAAACCCATCCGGATATGCTGGCTGCCCATGCCATGCTGGCGCTTTGCGAGCACTTATCCGAGCAGTTGCGAATGGCGCTCGCCTAGTAGACAAGCGTTCATAGTCTCACACATTTGTTTGGTGATTATGGGCCAACGGCTGGTTTCATGTATTTTTTCATGAAGCTGGGTGGTAAGCCCCGTCGTAAGGAGATATTCTTCAGTGCATCGGCTGGAATTTTGCGCGCCATTTCCGCTTTGGAGGGTAAATTGGCAGGCTGTTGACCTTTCACGGTTTGAGCTTTCTGGCCATTCAGCTGCTTTGGATCGTTCGAACCATTGGGTTTTGTTTGGGCGGCCATGCGATTTGCCGGAGGTGGGGGATCTTTTTCCTTTTTACTGCCTAATTCGTTAACAATGGCGGTACTTTCCTGTTTAATCGGAGCTAATTCATCCAATCGGGCCTCGGCGAGCAGATCGTCCAACACTGGTACAGGCAGATTGTTGTTTAACTGATGAAGAATACCCAGCAACACCACCGACTGGGGCTTATTAATCTCAGTTAAGAGTTCTTTATAGTCTGTAGCAGGAATGTTTCCTACGCCATGATCCAGGGAGGCTCCCGAATTCAAGCCGATATCCAGCGTGGCGATTTGCTGATTTACTGTATCCAGCAATGCATCGTTCATTCTCCTGAAGCGGGCCGGGACGCGGTTATTCTGTAAACTTTGGCTCAAGGAAAGGCTCTTTTGCCGGATGTGCGCCAGTTGGTCATGCAACTGCTGGGCTGCGATGATTCCTTTGGCGCTGTATTCGATTTTGCCTAGCCTGCCGGGGATGGTTTGCAATACTTTTAAATAGTCCAGGGTTTGCTGACAGATTAATTTGCCCTGGTACAGCAACTGTACCAGATAGTCATGCTCGTCATCGCTCAGGTACCAGTAGTTGGCAGGCCGGTGGGCAGCGCTATGCAATTGGGTAATCATGCGGTTTAACGCATCCGCAGCTTCTTGGCTATAGGGGTCTGCTTTGTAAGCTTTTTGGTAATATTCCAGGGCTAAAGCGTGGTTATTGCCCTCTGCCTGAATGGTGTCACCTAGTTGGATGAGGACTCTCACATCGTTTGGGTTAAGCAGAAGCGCGGTTTCAAGGGCTGGTTTTGCTTCATTGCTTTGCCCCATTGAGAGTAGCGCCTGTCCTTTGATTGACCATGCCTGTCCGGAAATGGGATTTTCTGAGAGCAGTGAATTAGCTAACTGCAAGGCCTCATTCGTTTTTCCTAACTTCAGAAGCAAATTGGCCGATTCCACGGTTAGGTCTTGTCGGTCCGCCGGTAGTGTTGCATTTCTGGCGCCTCGGTAGAGAATTTCCTGGGCCTGGCTAATCCAATGCTGACTTTGATTTTTGCCGCTCACACCCGCTAAGTCATCCGCGAGATCCGCCAACCGTAAGTCAATTTGGGCCAAAGTCCGATAGAATTCCGCTTGATGGGGCGCCATGCCAATAGCCCTTTGCAGGGTATTAATCGCTTGTCCGTATTGGCGACTCCGCATTTGGTACTTGCCCAATAAACCTGTGGCTTGGACGTTACTATTGGCCAATGTGGCGATCTTATCCTTATCGCTTTCCATAGTGCGCCAATCGGAGGTTTGTAAGGCCATTCGGTAGTTCAGCATTTCAGCTTCAGGGCTGTCCGGATTTAGGGTGAGCGCATTTTGAAAAGCCTGAGCGGCCTCATCCTGGCGTTTTTGCAACAGGAGTCCCTGTCCTAATTTTAGCCAGCCGGAGACATCCTGCTTATTGTTATTAAGCTGAAGCGCCGCTTGGGCAATGTCCAGCTTGCCTTCCAAATTCAGCAACCAATCGGCTTTGCTTTGAGTCAAGGCTTCACTTCGTTTTAAAATTTCCAGGGCGGATTGATAGGCCGGAATGGCGTTTGCATACTGCCCTTGGTGCATGCAGGCATCCCCCAGGCTTTCGGTATTGCGAAAATCATTGGGGGCAATAGTTACTGCTTGTCGCAAAGCGTTAATGCCCTCTTCACCGTTTAATTCCTCTCCCAACCGGCGAAAAGCGGGCGCAAAATCATGGGCCTGTTCCGTGACAGCTTTTAGCAAGCTGATGGCATTATCCTGTCCGGATTCGCTGAGGGCCTGCATAAATTGCTGATTGAGCGAATCCGGTAAACTGGGATAGGGCATATAGTTGCTCAGCCAGGCTTGAACCAGGGGTTTGAGGCCGGGATCTTTTTCTTCGGCCTGTTGAAAAGCAGTCTTGGCGAAGTCATACATTTCAATGGCCGCTAACCGTTCACCCAAGCGGTAAAATTCGAGTGGTTTTCGAGACTTTTCAATGGCCTGCTGGAAATAATCCTGTGCCTCGGCGTACTGTCCTTTTGCCAAGGCTTCCACGCCATAAGTGAATAATCCATCCGGGGATTCCTTGCTCATGGATGGCGGTGTTAATTCCACCCGGAAGCGTTTAATCACCTGTTGGGAAAGATTTTGCAGATTGATATCCTGAAGATCGATTTTTTGGGAGGCGCTTGCGGTAATCAGTGGCGCGGCCTCAACGTCCAACAGACTTTGTGAGCGGGACATGGCCTTCAGCACGTCAATTTTTACCCGCCCCAGAATCGGGGTCACTTTTTGCGTAATGTTGATCAAATCATCTGCATCGTTCAGCGCGCTGTCGGCGATTTTAATGTGGGTCGCATCCGTTGGGGAATCCGATAAGGTCGCGTCCAAGGGGAGCCATTCACCTTGTGATTGATCACCCAGATAGATTTCCGTCCACATGTGGTAAACGAAACGCCCTGCCTGGCTATTCCCATGAGGTAAATAAATCAGGCCGACCGCCACGCGGGAAGGGATGCCCAATGAGCGGGTCAGGGCGCTGAGCAGGACGGCGTGTTCGGTACAGTCCCCTTGCCGGTTCAGCAAGGTTTCTTTGGCGCTGGCAAAGCCTAAGGATAAATCTTTTTGTTCGATATGCTCGTAAACCCAGCGCTGCAACTTTTTCGCCGCGAAATAAGCCCGTTTTTCCTTGCCTACTACTTGCTGGGCAAAATGCAGAATGTCATCGTCATCCGATTGCAGGTACGGTGTGTCTTTCAAATATTCCGCAGGCCCGTCTTCCGGATATTCGATACTGGTATCCCGAGGTTTTTGCTGCGTAACGCTCAAATAGAGCTGGTTGTCTTCCATTTTTTGGATGTGCTGCCAGTGATCGTTGGGAATGATGGCGTTCCAGTCGAAGGAATGCCCTTGAGTGGGCGTCAGGCAATAGACCGCATCATCCGTAATGCGAGGTTGAGAGATTGGATTGCTGACGATGGCGGAATCGGTGACGATATCGAGCACTTCTTTATTGGGCTCATCGCCAACAGCGGCGAGCACCAGTTCCATCTGATCCTTTCCGAGCGATTGGGCCTTGTAGAGTTTGCCCTTGGAATCCCGCCACTCCTGATAGCCGGTGTTGGGATTGGTAGGGTTTTTAATTTCGAATTGTCGAACGACTTGGCGCTTGCCATGTTTGAGTTTAATTCTTTCCTTTTTGCCGGGCCTGATTTCACTGTTGACCACTTTAGGCTGCATGCCCAAAGTCAGGGTTTGCAAGGCAAAGTGGCTGCCCTTAGGATCGCGGAAATGCTGGCGATAAATCTGGCGCATACCCAGACTATCGGGGAAAAAGAAATGCTCTGTCGCAATGGGGGCCTTGCCTTGGCTGAGGGTATTTTCCCGTTGTAGGCTGAGGTTGAGCGCATGGTCTTGGAACTCTCCCTGGGCCTCCAATAACCGTTGTTCCCCTAGATCGTAAGAATAATTGAAACTAAGCGGCTGGCCGCTATGGGGATCTTCCCGAAATTGGCTGATTTCGTTAAGCGCAAACGGGTTGCCGTCCCGTGTGGCATGGTTGGTGTTGTGGATTTCCGTGACAAGAGCTGACGTTTGCCCAGTTTGCGTTTTTTGCGCCAGATAATGCTCGATGCTGACCTGGCCGACAGGCTTACCGTATAGTTTAAGCGTGTAATAGTCCGGTTTTCCCCAAGCTGTGGATAATGCCCCGGAGCATATCAGAATGCTCAGAGGCAAGCAAAGCCAGACGTTTAAGCGGTTTTTCTGCATAGCGCTCGCGAAAAGACCAATTCCAAAGTTGCGGCTGCCGGAATTCGTTCTTCAGCTTAAGCGATATCTCAGCTTTTTGGATCGTCGAGATGGGGGAGTGAAGGGCAAGGATTAATAACAGAAAAGAGGTATTGCTCTTTTCTGAGTCATTAATAGCAGTACCATTGATAAATGTGGACTGCGCAATTCGAATTCTTGGGCGGATTTGTGGTTGCTTCGACTTGTTCATTCTCTTTAAAAATGAACAAGTCGTTATCCCAAGAGCATTTCTTTTTGGCAAAGCGTTTGCAAATCGGTTTATTATCTTGTGTATAAGTGATTTCCAGTATTTCTTTAAATGCCTCTGCACCAGAATGCCGTGTTATTGCTATGATTGGGCGATAGGATTGAGAGTGGAGAAAGCCCTTGAAACAACAAGCAATTTCATTAAAAGAGTGGCAGGAACGTTTTAAAGA
>Ga0157374_10000308_pt1 | contig 45272 bp, 57 predicted proteins | sample M25metaG_FD_115308 | JGI IMG/M metagenome (GOLD analysis project Ga0157374, IMG submission 115308) | Miscanthus rhizosphere microbial communities from Kellogg Biological Station, Michigan, USA - M2-5 metaG | ecosystem: Host-associated > Plants > Roots > Rhizosphere > Soil | place: USA: Michigan...
CGAAGAGTACATGCAATATGTATTTCAGACGCAGAACGCCGAGATCCTGGGGAACGCTCGAATCCACGACTCACAAGACGGATTGATTCGCCAGTGGGACGAGGCTGTCTTTAAAGTCGGGAGCTTCCGCGACAAGTTCCAAGGAATTATGAACGAGCTGATCCTTCAGGGACGGCACGCCGGGGAAGCGATCGCCGGGGCATTCCTTACCGCGATCGACGGCGCGGAAACTCAGCTCGCGAAATTGCTCACCGGGCAGAAGGCGAATTTTAAGCAAGTTTTTCAAGGGCTCGCGGAGCAAGTCACGAAGGCGCAAATTCAAAGCGTGGTCGGAAAGATCGCCGAACGCTTCGGGCTCTCGAAGGGCAGCAAGCCGGACGGCACTCCGAGCAACCCGCTACACGTCGTCTTGCAGAACGGACTTCCCGGCGTGACCAACGCCTCGGGCTCGCCCGCGGGGACGATCGGGGACGTGTTCCATAAGGTCGGCGGCTTCTTCGGCCACTTGCTCGGATTGGGTAAAAATAGCCTTCCCTTCTCCGCGGGGGGCGCGCCGACGGCTGTTCCTGGGGTTGTAGGGGCTACAGGGCCACTAGACGGCTTTAGTTTCGGTTCTGGGGGGCTGGCGGGCCTATTCGGGGGCGCTCTCGCCTCTGGGGGCGACGTAAGGCCGGGGAAAGCCTATCTGGTAGGGGAGAAGCATCCCGAACTCTTTACTCCGGGCGTTCATGGTCACGTTTCACCTTCGATTGGGGGATCGCGCGGGCCGGTCGTTCATCAAACCAATAATTTCCACCTCACGCAACCCGCCGACTTCTTCCGTCGCGGGGATTATCAAATTCAACGGCACGTCGGGCGCGCCGCTTCGCTCGCGTATGGGCGGGCTTAACGGATGGCCTTCTTAGAGGCTGAATTTACTCGGGCGATCTCGTTTAAGCGGCTCGGCGGGCCGGGCTTCTCGACTTTTGTTGTCGGCATCGAGTCCGGCGGCGAACAGCGTAATCAAAACTGGTCGCAAGCGCGCGCCAAGTACACCGCCAGCGTTATTACGCCCACGCGCGATTCCCTGGGGCAACCGAACGTCCTGGCGAAATACGCCGACGATCTTCGAAACTTCTTTTACGCCGCCCGCGGAAAGGCGATCGCCTTTCGCTTCTTCGATCCCCTGGATTACGCCGCTTTCGGTGAACCCGTCGCCGCTCTCGGCGGGAACCTCTACCAACTGCAAAAAACTTATACCTTCGCCGGGACGACCTACGTCCGCAAGATCACGAAGCCGATCACGTCTTCGGTTTTGGACTTTCAGGGCAACCCGCTTACCGACACCGTGGTCTTAAAAAACGTCTCCGACGCGACGGTCGCCGGAACCGTCGATCACACGACCGGGATCGTCACTTCCGCGGCGTCCCCGACGCGGGCATCGTTTCGCTATCACATCCCGGTTCGCTTCGACACCGATTCATTCGATGTTCAGGTCGAGGACTCAGGGGTCGGCGATGGAAATCCGATTGTTAGTTGGAACTCTCTGGCGTTGATGGAAGTTCGACCGCCGAATTACTAGCGCGCTCGGGGACGCATTGAGAGTGTAGGATCACACGCCCGTCAAGGTAGTAAGTTACCGCCGGGCTCGGGGGATGCTTGGCGCATCCATTTCGCGGCTTGCTCGCTTCAAACTGTCGCCAGATTCCGTCATTCGATGGAATCTCGATGCAGTCGGTAATTCCGACGGTCGCCAGCTCGGGACAGTGGTCACATTTCGGCATTTCAGCAGCCTATGAGTTCTCGCGGGACTTGGAATATGCGCGCGATCTCGTCGATTTCAAGATCCCGGACTTGTTCGCTCGTTAACGATCCTTCGCGGGGTTGTTCGATAGCCCGCGGCAGGACGGGGACGATCAGGGCGGCAATTAAAGCCGCGAGCGATTTGAAAAGCGTCCGCCTGTTCATAACTCGCGCATCTTAGCATGAAATCTTGCTCAACCGATCTCGCGACTCACATCGCACAAGGGCAAACGAGCCTCACGACCGTTTTAGTAATCAAGCGGACGGATGGGGTCATCATCGCCGTCACCGAGCACGACGAAGATCTTCTCTTCGATGCCAGTGCGCGCGCCGCGCTTCTTTCTAATAACTTGATCGCGCTCGGCGGGATCGATGTTACGGCGCACGCCTACGCGGGTTTTACTCGCTTCAACCTCAACGACAAAGACAACCTAGAAACCTCAAATCTGCAACTCGACGGGATGATCGATTCGGAGATTTTCACCCGCGCCGACATCAAAGCGCAGCGGTTTGATTACGCCGATTACCAAGTCTTTGCGGTGAACTGGCAAGACCTTACGCAAGGCGAGATCCGGGGCGCGACCGGCAGAACGGGAACGTGGACGATCAAAGAGTCCGGCTTCTCGACCACGTTTTACGGGTTAGCGAAGCAACTCGACGACCTGGGGGGCGAAATTATTGCGCCTACCTGTCGCGTCGATTTCGGAAGTCCGAGATGCGCGCCGGGCGGCGCGCTCGACGACGGGACGACGATCGACTCGCTTATGCAATCCGCGGTTGTCGCATCGACCGACGGGTCGCGGGTCCTCACCGTCGAGGCGGCGACGGCGGCAAGCGGCGGCGACCTCACGGCGGCGGTCCTCAACGCCGGGGGAAGCGGTTACGCGCCGGGCGATACCGGGACGATCCAGCTTGGCAATGGGGACGCCGCTTACGAGATCGACACCGTGGACGGCGGCGGCGCGGTCTTAACCTTCCACATCACGGCGGCGGGCTCGGGCTATACCACCGGCACAAATGTCGGCACGACGACCACGTCGGGCGCGGGCGATGGGCTTTTTACCGTCGACACCACCGCGGCGGCGATCGTCCCCGCGACCGGGATCGTCGATCTCGGGCGACCGCTCGACGGCGGCCTTCTCACGTGGACCGGGGGCAACAATGCCGGGTTGTCGATTGAAGCGAAGTATGTCGATATCACCGCGGGCGAAATAACGCTCTATCTCCCGACCTTTCTTGCGATTCAGGTCGGGGATACTTTCCGGCTTCTTCCGCCATGCGACAAGACAATCGGGCGTTGCATCGGGTATAAAAACGCCGTCAATTTTCAGGGCGAGCCCTACGTCCCCGGGTCGGATTGGGAGCTGAATTACCCGGACTTCCACGCGCCACATCCATAAAAATCAATGGGCGGCTTCTTCGCATTCTTCGGAACAACGCTCGGCAAACTCGTGACGCAAGTCGCGGTCACCGCCGCGCTCGATATCGCGTCCGCGCTTCTGAGCGGCGGCGGCGCGCTTAATGGCGAGCGTCTCAAGAATAAGTCTTATCGTTCGGACGCTTACGGTACGCCCTGGCCGCGATGCCGCGGCAGCGTGCGACTTCAGGGAAAAGTTTTGTGGGGGACAAACATTGTCGAGACCACTCACAAGACGACGAGCGGCGGGCTGTTCGGGCTCGGCTCGACCTCGACCTACTACTACACTTACTCGGTCTCGATGTTTGTCGGCTTCGGGAAGAAGCTCGGCGGCACCGCGGCGAAGCGGTTCCTTCGCATCTATCTCGACGGGAAGATCCTCTATAGCGCGCTCGTCAACGACGCGACCATAAAAGGGACAGTCGAGGTAACCGCGGCGGCGGGAAGCGGGCAAGACGTGAGTCTCGCCCTGTGGCCGGAAGGCGCGACCTCGATCCCGATCGCGACTGGATCCGCGTCCTCAATTGTCTTAAATACAGGCGATGTAATCGCGTTTCGCTGGTTCAACGGCGACGGCGAACAGCAGCCACTTGGCGACGTTTACACGGTACAAGCGCCGGTGAACCTAGGGCCGAATCAGACCGGAGCAATCTCGGTCTTCCCCGCTCTCGGTCCAGATCCACGCTCGCCGGACGACAATCATTCTGAAATTTTTATCGCCGTCCCCGGCTTAAATACTCCCCTGTTCGACGTGTCGAGCTTTGATCCCGATCCGCACGACGGCAGCCATTTGGACTCGACGCCGGTCGGTCCGGGCGGAATCCGGTTTTACCTGGGGTCGGATACGCAGCTTCCCGATCCGCTCATCGTGAAGAAGCTCGGAGCGGGCAACGCGCCCGGATATCGCGGCACCGTGGGCGCAATGATCTACAACCTTCAGCTCGCCAATTACGGGAATCACATTCCCGCGCCGTCCGCCGAAATCAGCTTCGATGATGCGAGCGACAAGTTCCCTGTCTTTGGTCCGGTCGCTCTCGGCGCGTCACTAAGCACCTTAAATTCGAACTTCGTCGTCGTCCCTGGGGCTTACTATCCCAACGCCGCCGCCTCAGTCCCGAATCCGCCGAAGGTCGTCGCGATTCAAGGCGTAACGCCGCCCGGCACGAGTAAGGCTTACGTCGTCAATTCAAACTCGAATCTCGTTCTCGTCTCGGACGACATCCCCGCAATCGCGCCTTCGTTCTTTGGGGCAGCCGTCGCCGACGCCGATTATCTGTATTTCATCGGACGCGACGAAGATCTCCATTGGATCTTTTACAAATACAACCTGTCCGACCTCAAGGTCGCGGCGACCGTATCGGGCGCGGAAATATCCGAACCGGCGATCGGGGGTTTGAAACTTTACGACGTTTACGTGAACTTCTTCGGCAAGCAAGTCTTGAAGCAAATGGCGGTTTACTCGGGGCAGTTCGGAAGCATTACCCTAGTCGATCGGCACGTCGATACAAGCGAAGCCCTGGTAAGCGGTCCCCTGGGTAACATCCTGGCGATCCCGATCGGCGGCATGGCGATTGCTTCACACGCGGAAACTCCAAGCGAGGGATTCACCGCCGAGACTCCGATCGTCGCGGTGACGAACGACGGGGAAATTTGGGTTGCTCAAGGGACCAAGCTCGTCCATTACTCGGGGGCGTTTTCGAATGGATTCGCGCCGAACGTTTTCACCCTGCAACCGGAACCCGTTCTAATTTATCCGTCGCTCAATACCGTCGGTAACTTCGATTTAAGCGCAACGCTCGGCTCGGGTCCGATCAAAGTTTTCTTTTACGATCCGGTAACGAACAGCTTCTTTGTTGCGGTCGATGGGCTTGTCGCCCTGGTGGATCTCGCCGGGAACGTGACCGGAACTTCCGCGGTTACAACCGATATGACTACGGCGTTTGGAAGCTCGCCGAGTCCCATCCTTGATTTCATGGGAAGCGCGCTTCTTGAAACTTCAACCGGACTCGTTCGCGTGAACGCCGGGGACATCGGCGGCGCTTTGACTCCGACCACTTACGACCTTGCGAATTGGATCGCCGGGCTCGTGGGCAACGCCGGGCAAGTTTACGACCCGCAATCCGATTCGCTTTGGCTTGTAACCTCGGACGGGAAATTGATGCGCCTCTATCTCGATCGGGGCGCGGGCGCGGGCGTTAGCGAGGATGTGATCGCCGCGGCCATCCACGCCGAAGCCGGGTACAGTCACGAGCAATACAACGTTGATGCGTTCGCAGCGTTTTCGGTCTTGGGAGTCGAGTTCGATCAGGAAACTTACAAACAGGATTTGTCGGCGCTTATGGGGATGGAACTCGTCGATGGTGCCGAGATCGACGGGCAAATCAAATATATAGATCGCGCCCGCGCGCCGATCATCACCATCCCGGAAGATGACCTCGGAGCATCGGACGGCGGCGATCCAGCTCCGAGACTCGAAGAGTCTTTGCAAGAAGAGACCGAGGTCCCGGCAAGCGTTTGGCTAAAGTATTACGACCCTTTGAAGCAATACCAGCAAGCCACGCAATACCAGAAGCGAATCTCTCAGCCTTACGCGAGCGACCTTCTTGATGCGCTCAAGGTCGTGCACTCGCGGACGCAAGCGGTTATCTCTATTCCGGTGACCGACAACGCGACGCCCATGAAGCAACGCGCGGACAAGATGCTTTTCGATCGATGGGCGGCGCGCAATAAATACGCATTCAAAACCTCAGTGAAATACCTTCGCCTCGATCCGACCGACCCGATCGCGATCACCTACAAAGGCGAAACGCTTCTCATGCGATTGCTCGAATGCGATCGCGGCGCGCAGCTCGCCCTGGAATTTCGCGCCGAGAGTTACGATCGCTTCGTTTATTCAAATACCGCGATCTCTAGCGACTCCGGGGCGGGAAGCGGGGATCCAGCGACCGGGCCGCCGCCGGTCCCGCCGGTTGTCACTCCCCCGGCGGTCCCGCCGGTCGTCGTCGTTCTCCTGGGATCTTCGTCCGATCTCACGGTTGATATCACCGCGCCGTCCGGGGCGGAGGATGGGTTCACCGTCGCCCACGCGCTCGGCGAGACGCCTTCGTTCGCAGTAATCGCCATGTTCACCGGCGGAAACATTTGGTTCGACGCATCGCGCTACGACGGAACCACGCTTTACTTGAAAGGATCCGCCGCCGGGGTCGTCGGCAAAGCGTACTTGTTTAAGACCGCACCGAAGCAAGAGATCGCACTCGCGCCGACCGCGGAAGGCGATTTCCAAGCGGCGCACACCCTCGCCGCGGTTCCTGGGATGGTGCTCGTGCAAATGACGAGCGGCGGAAACATTTGGTCGCAACCAAGCGTCGCGGACTCCGCGCTCGCCTACTTCACCGCATCCGACGCCGACGTTACGGCGAAGGCCGGACTGTGGCTCGCGTTGATCGGAGTCGGTTCCCCGTCGGTTCGAAAGATTCAAATCCCGCTTCTCGCGACCGCCGACGGAAACTTCGAGGTCGCTCACGGTTTAGGCACGCTTCCGAAAAATGTTTTCATCCACATGCACGCGCCGGGCTTCCCCGCGTTTTGGTTCCAATCGGGCGTTTCGGGCGCGCCGGACGGCTTCGATGCGACAAAGATCTATCTAGTGAGTCCGGGCGCAAACGTGGCGGGCTTCGCCGAGGTCCTCTACTAATGCGGCGACTTTTACTTTTGCTTGTCCTGGCGACGGCTTTCGCCGGATCCGCGCGGGCGCAAGTGGCTTTGCAGACTTGCACCGCAAGCGCAACCCATACCGCGAGCTGTGGGCTTACGGTCTCGGCGAATCACTTAACTACGGTCGCGATGTGGTCGGGCGGGGATAGTGACACTCACGTTTACTCGGACACCCTGGGAAATTCTTTCTCGCAGAGTCCCCTTCCGGGTTGCAGTACAACGACGTGTAATAGTGGGGTCGCATTTTCGGCCGCGGCGTCGATCAGCTTCGCGGCGCAATCGTACACGCTCTTTTACTTTAGTACCGGCGCTTCGAGTGGCGCGGTGACTTTCACGGCGACGAGTGGCGCTTCTCGCCCGGTTCGCATTCTTGTATCCGAGTACAACGAAGATCTCACCGGAATTGATTCGTTTGTGACCGCGGGCGTCCCGACCTCGCTCGTGACTTCGGGAACGACTGATCTTCTTATCAGTATGTCGGCGGATAGTGGGGTTGTGACTTGTTCGGCGATCACGCCCGCGTCCGGCTTTACGCTTGAGTTCTCAGAAAACGCCTCGTGTAAAAGTTTCAGCGATGAAGATTCGGTCGGGCCGGGGACTCATACTGTCGGGCCGACACTAACCGGCAAAGTGATTCCAGTCGTCGATACCGTCGCTTTCGGAGTGGCAGTAGTCCTTCCGCCGCCGCCACCGCCGCCACCACCGCCCGCCGATGATTTCGCGTATGTCCGCGGCGTTTGGATCTTCGATCAGGGATCCTCGGGCGGGGGCGGGACCGGCGGCGGGGGCGGCACAAGCACAGATCTCACCATCACGTCCGTAAGTCCTCTTCCACCGGCGGCGCTCGGCTTTGGTGCGGGCGGATTCACGACCGTGTTTTCAGGCGGCGGGCTTCCGACGGGATGGACGATCGACACCGGACCCGCGCCCGGAAACATCGGCGGCGTGAATACCGGGACCTTCGCCGCCGATCATTGCTTGTTTAATCAAGGCGTGCTCGATCTCAAACTCACGCAAACCGGAAGCGCGCCGGTTACCTCGATCGGTTGCGAGGTCCGCTCGAACGCAACTTACGGTTACGGGACATACCACGTGATCGCGCGCCCGGCTTCGACGGCGACCACGCCGACGGGCGCGGGGACCGCGGTTTCGGGCTCGGACTCTTCGCCCATGTTCACTTACCTGGGAACGCCGGACCCGAGCACGACCGAGATCGACTCCCCGGAAATTGAAGGACAGTCGCCGAATAATTGCGAATGGACGAACTGGAAAACCACTTCAGCGAAGCAAGGCTCGATCACGACTTGCACCGGGGGAAGCGCATTCCACGACTATAGCTTCACGTGGTCGCCGGGGAAGATCCAGTTCTTTTACGATGGCATACTCGCGGCGACTCATACCTCGAATGTTCCAACCGCGCCCGCTTACATTCTCACGAGCTTATGGGGAACGAACTCGACCTCGTTCGGCGGACTTGCAACCGTCGGGACCACTCGCCATCAATACGTAAAGCAGATTTCCTTCAGCTCGAACAGCGGCTCGGATTACAACTTCCAGCTCGAAGCGACCGGCGGGGTCAAGCCTTACAACTGGAGTCTCCTTAGTGGCACGCTTCCGCCCGGTCTCAGCTTAGGCGGCGGCGCGCAGCTCGGCGGATCGGACGATATCCTCGGATCATCGACCAACTGGTTTAACTGTTTCACCGTGGCTTGTGCCGGGGGCGCGGCAGACGCGACTATGACGAATCAGACTTACGGGACGACATCGGTAATCTCGATGACCGGGCCGCCAAATTCTAATTCGCTTTGGTCTTACAAGCTCGCCGGGTCGGATGCGAACGCGGCAACGGTTTTTACTTCCGATCAGGTAATCCAACTCGATGCGAACGGCGGCACCGCGCAAGCCCTTGAGTACGACATTTTTCAATTCGTGGGCGGGCGAAACTATATGTTCGGCTCGCAGTGTAATCAGCTCGGGTCGGGCTTTTGGCAAATCTGGGATCAGCTCAATCTCGCCTGGATCGATACTCCGCTCGCGTGCGACATATCCGTCTTAACCGATCACCGCATTAAATGGGCGGTCCATCGTGTCCCCGGATCGACCTTGATGTATTACGACACCTTGACGATCGACGGCACGCCGCACGCGATCAATATGTCGGAACCGTCGAGTCCGACCGCATTCGCCGACGCGATCGGAGTCCATTTCCAACTCGACGAAGGTCCGAGCGGGACCTCGCTCTCGGAAACAATCAAGAGCGCCAGCTTCACCGCGAGCACGCAAGGCGATGGGCGGATCTCGGGGACACCGACCACCGCGGGGACCTCAACCTTCACGGTCCAAGTTTCGGATGCGGTCGCGGGGACGGCGTCGAAAGAGTTCTCGCTTACCGTTCTTCCCGCCGGGCCGCGGAGTGTCCTCGTTAAATGGGGCAGCTCGACGACGGCGACGACTTACAGCGTAAAACGCTCGACCACAAACGGCGGACCATATACCACGATCGCGCCGGGACTCGCCGGGTTGAGCTACACCGACGCCGCGGTCACAAGCGGCGTGACTTACTACTATGTGATTACCGCGGTGAATCAGTACGGCGAGTCGCCGAACTCCGCGCAAGTCTTCGCGACCATCCCATGAAGCAACAATTGAAAATCGCAGTTATCGTTTGCACTCTACTCGCGAGCCTTTCGTTGCACGCGAACGACTATTACGTCTCGCCAAGCGGCAACGATTCGAATGCAGGAACGCAAGTCTCGCCCTGGAAAACTTTTGCTCACGCGATCCTAACTTTTACCCTGGGGCCGTCGGGGACAACGATCCATGCGGCACAGGGAACCTACAACGAGACCGTGGTCACCGGATGCGTGCAGGGCGAGCAACCCACAATCTGCATAAGCCGCGGCGGGACCGCGTCCGCCCCTTTGACTCTGCAATGCGATTCGGCGAAATGGACGGTTCCGAGTTCATCTACCGGCTGCAAAATAAATTACAACTCCAGTTCGCACGTGGGGATCTCGCTCGGCGCGGCGAACTACGTCACCATCAAAGGGCCGTTCGAATTTGCGGGTTCAACGACCAACATTGCGATTATTGCGGGATGCGATGGAAACAATCCGACGACACACACCGGGCTTTGCCCAAACGGAAACGGACTCATCGTTGATGGAGTCTACATTCACGATATGGGGCAGACCGACGGATGCTCATCTACCGGCGCTATACAAGCCGGTCCGTCGCATGGCTCGAACGCTTACTACAACCCGGCACCGATCATTCGAAACAGCCGCTTCCAGCACATCGGCAACCTTGCACTCGCGAGGAAAAATGGCGGGACCTGCAACCAATATCACGCGGTTTACATTTCCGCGCCCGATGCTCAAATCCTGAACGACGTTTTCCTGGATGTGGTCTCGTTCAGCATCCATGCCTATAGCTATCCCTGTCGAACAATTGCGCGGAACAATACGGTCGTGCGAGACGGCGCGAGCGGCGGCGTTTTCTCCGGCGGGGATTGTACGGCGGTGACCGGGCGAGTCGCCGGATTGAACACGGTCACGAATAATATTTCTATCGATGGCGGGAACGATGGCTTTGTCTTTACTACGGGGACCGGGTCCTCATGCACGAGCGGCACTCCGAATTTTGTTTCACATAACATTCTGAGTGGCAATCCCCTGGGAGATTACAACCTGGGGACGGACCCGTCATGCACGCAAGTGACCGGCACCATCCACGCGACCGGCGATTCTCTCTTCGTCCACTATCTCGGCTCGGCGTCCACCGCAAACGGCAATGACGACCTCCATCTAAAGGCGGGAAGCGCCGCGATCCGCGCCGGGACTACGAGCTGTGCTACCGGCGTTTCTTGTCCCGATGCGACCGATGCAGACGGGGCTTCGTTCGAGACTCAGCCATCAATCGGCGCGTATAGCTTCGGGGGAAGCGTTCCGCCGCCGCCAACTGGAAATCAATACTATGTCTCGCCCAGCGGAAGCGATTCAAACTCCGGTTCACAGGTATCGCCCTGGCGAACACTCGGCTTCGCGGACGCCCATCTAGCTCTCGCGACGAGCGGAGACACGACCGTTCACGTCGCGGCTTGTCCTGGGGGATCGCCTTGCTATGGTCCGACGATCAATCTCGCAAAGAATGGCAACGCGAGCCATCGAATCATCTGGCAGTCGGATATTCGGCAGGGCGCGAAGATCAACGGCGTTGTAAACCTCTATTGCTCTTACTGCGATTTCACCGGCTTTGATGTCGAGAATCTCGCGGGTAACGGGGCGAGCAACAATCTCGACGGCATAAACACGAACTTGAATAGCGGCAGTCCGATTTACGGGACCTTCCAGCGGATCACGCACAACGTCGTGCACGATGTTTTCTTCTCGACATCGCAAGGAACGGGATCCGGCGAATGTGCCGGAAATTCGGGGATCAATATCGCCAGCCTATCGCACGACATTCTTGTCGATTCGAATATCGTAAAGCGCGTGGGGAAGTGGGGCGGCTGTCCAACTAGCGGCGGCGGCGACGACGGAACGGGCGCGCATGGAATTTACGTCGCGGGATTTCACAACAAGATCACTAATAACCAAGTCTCAAGCGCGGCAGGATACGGGATCGAGTCATATCACAATGTTTGTGAAAACGCGATCGCGAACAACCTTCTTTACCATAATTTCACCGGCGGAATTCAGATCGCAGGGCTTGACGGGAATTCCTACCCGACTTGCAGCGTGACTCCTGGCAACGATGATTACACTTCAGTGAATAACAATCTCGCAATGGACAACGGTTTTTGCCTGTCGTGTCCACACACGAGCCACATTCACGCGGGGATACTGTTCGGCAGTTCGGGCGGCGGTTCAACCGGATCGCACAACAAAGCCTTTAACAATTTTCTAGCGCACAACTTCGACGAATCCGGGAGTCCGATCAACTCAATTCGAACATACACGGGAAACACCGCGCCCACGGCGGGCGGAAATATCGGGCAAAGTTCGACGGCGGGAATCCTCGACAATTATCAGAGCGACGGATCCGGCGATTACCATCCCGCGAGTGGTTCACCTGTGATTGGGGCGGGAACGTCGTCGCTTACGGCTTGCGCCAGCGCGCCGGGCATATCGACCGGCTGCATTCCAACGGTTGATTTCGACGGAACGGCGTCTCCGAGTCCGCCGTCGATCGGCGCTTACAACTTCGGCGGAAGCGTACCGCCACCGCCGGGCCAACCGCCGCTCGCGCCGACCGGCGTTTCGGCAACCGTTCAATAAAACCCAAAAACAAAACAATCCCATGAAAAAACTCTTCGCTTTTCTCTTCGTCCTCGTGGCGCTCGGCGTCCACGCGCAGCAGTTACAGACGCAGTCCGCGCCGCAACCTGCAAACGTGAAGTATGCGAACGGCGTCTCGCCCGGTTACGCGCTCACGAAAGGGACCGGGCTCTCGCTGAATATTTCCGCCGGGACGACTCAGTGTGTCGATCAGCTCGCAGAGTACGCGGGCGGTTCGCTCACCATGACCGACGCGACCGTAAACTACATCTATCTCGATCCGGCGCAAGATTGCGCGCCCGTCGTGAATACCACCGGGTTCCTGCAAGGGACGGTATGGCTCGCGAAGATCACGACCTCGGGCGGAATCATTACCTCGATCACCGACGACGTGCGGACGCCCTTCGCCGTTTCGAAGGTTGCAATCTCGGGTTCTGGCGGGACCGGCGGCGGAACCAACAATCAAGGGACGGTCGCGCTCACCGGATGCGGGGTCTCATACACCGGGTCCGGGCTGGTTTTCAACGTCTCGTCTTGCACTTACCTGATCGCCGGGACGCAGTACGTTTCAGCCGCGGCCACTTTAACTCTGGGGGCGGCGGACGCAACGAACGAACGCTTCGACGTGATCGCCGTCGATTCCTCGGGGACCGCCGTCGTCGTCCCTGGTACGCCCTCGGGCTCGCCCGCCGAGCCGAGCGTCGATCCCGCGACTCAGCTTCGCTTGATCGCCGTCGATATCCCGGCGCTCGCGACCACACCCGCGGGGATCACGACCACCGACCTCTATCTCGAAAATACCGAGTGGACTTGCGCCGTTTCAGCTCACTTGGATTGCGCCTCAACCTCGAATCCGTTCGCCGGATCCAAGGACATCGAAGCAACGAGCGCGGTCGCGGGCAACAATGCCACGCTTACCAAGCCATCGGGGACAGTGGATCTTTCGACTTACGCGACCCTGATTCTTTATGTCCGTTCAAAGGCGGCGTGGCCGAACTCGAAATCGCTTTCGATCTTCTGGTTAAACGGCTCGACCGTAGTCGGCGCAAGCGTCTCACTGAAGACCGGGCAATTCGGATTCAACTCGACGAACACTTCGGCCTATCAACAAGTAGTAATCCCCCTGGGAGTCTTCGCGACCGGCACGAGCGCGGTTAACAAACTGAAGATCTCAGTCGCCGGGGGCGGCGGGTCGATCGGATTCTACATCGATAATGTTTCGATTCAGGCCGGGACGATCCCGTCCAGCAGCGGACCGCAATCGATCACCTTCGTTACAAACTCACCGCTTACCGGCGCGGGAACAGTCCCACTCGGCGGCACCGTCAATCTTTCCTGTCCAACCTGCAATATCAGTGGCGCGAACGTGATCGCCTCGGGGACGCCGACCGCCGGGCAGATGGCGCAATGGACGGACGCGACGCACGTAAAAGGCGTGACGATGTCGCAGGATTGCACCATCAACACGAGCGGCGTAATTACCTGCACCAAGACGAATAACGTTTCGTTTGCGCCGTCGGCGACGACGGACACGACTTCCGCGTCGAATATTTCAAGCGGGACGCTCGGGCTCGCCCGCGGCGGAACGAATGCGGACCTTTCCGCAACCGGCGGGACTTCTCAATTCTTGAAACAGGCAGCGAGCGGCGCGGCGATTACCGTCGTCCGCCCGGCTTGCGCCGATCTTTCCGACTCGTCGGGCGGCTGTTCAATGAGCACGACCGCGGGCGGGGATCTCTCCGGGACCCTTCCGAGCCCAACCGTGGCGAAGGTAAACGGAATCGCGTACTCAGGGACCGCCGCGGCGCACTCGGTCGAGGTAATCACTACCGCCAACACAACCGCGACGGCGAAGGTCGTCCCCGATTGCACAGATACGGGCGGAAACCATCTTAATTACACGCAATCGACGGATAGTTTTTCTTGTGGCTCGACGGAATTAACTTCGACCTCGTCGGTAACGGGAAGTCCGTCGAGTGGCAACCTGACAAAGTTCTCCGGGGCATCGACGATCACAAACGGAGATCTTTCGGGCGACGTGACCACATCCGGGACGCTCGCGACCACGGTCGCGAAGATCAATGGCACGTCGTTTGCCGGAACAAACGGCCATATCGTTTCGTTTGGCGCTTCGAACGTCCCCGCGGACTCCGGGCTCGTCGCGGCGAATCAAGTCAACGCATCATCGCCCGGCGCGGGGATCGCGCGCTTCGCCGGTTCAACGCAAACCGTCACTTCCGCCGAGCTGTCCGGCGACGTTACGACCTCGGGCTCGAATGCGACGACGCTCGGGTCGAACTTCAAGATCCGCGGGATCCCCTTCGTGGTCGGCGCGCCTGGGGGAGCGGCGCTCACCGCCGGGGCAAATGATGTCGATTATGTAACCGTCCCCTTCGCTTGCACCATCGCCGGTTATAACTTGCTCGTCGATGCGGGGACGGTCACCGTGAAATTTTGGAAGATCGCGACCGGGACCGCGATCCCCACTTCCAGTAATTCAATCTCGACGAGCGGCGTCTCGATCTCGTCCGGGACCGCGATCCACTCGACGACGACATCGGACTTTACTTCGACGACCGTCACTGCGAACGACATTATGGCAATGAAAGTCACCGCTGTAGCAACCGCCGCTTACGTTCAAGGGGTTCTGCAATGCAACCAATGAGACGCTTACTCGCGGCGATCCTGATCCTGGCCGCATGGTCGAGCGCGCAGCTCGCAACCCAAGACACGACGCCGCTCTTGCGCCAAGCGAAGGCCGGGAACGGTCTCGCGGCGCTTGCCTACAACTCGAACGTGGTCAATGCGAACGTGCTCGTCGTTTGGTATGAGTGTTTTAGTGGCGGCAATTGCGCGACCGGGCCGTCGATCTCCGATACCCTCGGATCGACGTGGCATAGTCGCCTCTCGGCCAGTTCCCCGCAATGCGGAAATCTTTGGTCGTGGACCGCGGCGGCGAACGGAAGCGGCGCGGATACCGTCACGATCACAAACGGCGGTTCGTTTCAGAACATTCAAATCGGCGAGTACTCGGGCGCTCTCGATACTCTCGATGTCGCCTCGTCCGCGACCGGGTACGGATCCACGAGCGGAAACAAGACAACGCCCTCGATTACGACCGGGACGAACGGCGCGTTGATCCTCGCCGGAATCAATACCTGTAACGCCGGACAAGTAACCGGGTTGAGCCCTTTGCTCGCGATGTCAAACACGAGTACAGCGGACGCCCTGGCGACTTACTGGCGAGTGGGCGGGGCGGCGGGCTCGACCAGCGCAACCTTCAACCTGGGGAACTCGCAAACCGGAAACACCGCCATCTATGCGATGAAGGCGGCATCGGCGCTCGCGGTTGCAACCCAAGCCTTACCGGATGCTTCCACTTCGGCGGCCTACAAAGCCACTCTCACCGCGAAGGCCGGATCGGGAAGTTACACGTGGACGCAGCTCACCGGGACGCTTCCACTCGGGCTCACCCTTAACAGCGACGGGACCATCACCGGGACGCCGACCGCGGGCAACGGTGATACGAATATGACGTTCCGGGTCACCGACGGAGCGAGCACGACGGCGGACTCCGGGAATTTAACCATCCACGTCGGAACCTCAGTAAGTACGCCCTCGCATGTGCAGAGCCACACCAACGGCAGTTGCGGCTCGGGATTCTCTTTGGGGACCGTGACCGCGGGGAATTTGTTTCTCATTACTTATGAAACTTCGCTCAACAATTTCAATCAGTCGATCTTTACCGACACGCAAGGGACCGTATTCGCGTCGCTTCCAATCGCGGGCGAAGTCCAATCTTCCACGACCATAATTCAGCAACGTCTAGCCTGGGGATTCGCGGGCGGATCGGGTTCCGATACCCTCACTTGCAGCGGAAGCGCGCCGAGCGTAACCGTTTCAGAGATCTCAAACATTCAAAGAATTTTCGACTCGGCAGTTTGGGCGACGAGTAACGGAACGAGCGCGTCACCGATCACGTCGAGCACCATCACCGCGCCGGTCGCCGAGCTAGTGTATGCGTTGATAAGCCCGTTCACTTCCACCGCGACCATGACGGCGGTCGCGCCGTACACCGCCGGACCAACAATCTCAAGCGGCGGCACTCAAATAACGACGGAGTACAACGCTTCCGCATCTTCCGGTTCGAACTCGGCTTCGTTCACGCAAAGCGGGAACACTGATACACACTGGCTCTTTACGCTTCTCGGGCTTCGACCGACCGTGTCCGGGACCGCGCCGACCGGCGGCAGCAAAAGGAAAAAGGGACCGTTTTAGAGGGAGATGAACTGCGGACGTTCTTTGGAATGTCGCGCGAGCTGAAGTAGGCCATAACCGGCACTTGCGAGCGCAAGGGCCAAAGTGATCCAAAGCAAATAGTTTTTCATTCGGACGGATTGCACGCGGCGATTGTTACGAAAGTCCAAGGGCTTACACAATGGCACGTTCTACCGATGGAACGAAAGGCGAAGCGCCCGGACGGAAGTAATTAACAGGGATTTCATGGAACTGCATCATAATAAGGCGTATGGGCGCTCTCACCCAACGCCGGATCGACGGTAAAAACCTGTGGAAGATCTACGGGCGACGCCGAGAATCGTTTGGAAGGATCGAGACGATCGCGCTCTTAGTGAAAACCGGCGCGGTAACTCGCGTGGACGCCGCGCGCTATGTCCTCGACCACATTCCCGAGGATGATCTCATCGAGTATCGAAGAAGCAAAGGCCGCGATCCACTCGAATAAAAAAGCTCTCCCCCCTTAAAACTCAACCATGAAGGCCGCCCGCGGGCGGCCTTTTGTGAAAGGCGAAACTTTCGATGACGACTCTCACTCGCGCCGAAATCGTCGAACTCGTAAAAAGACAATGCGAAGATCTTGATCCCGCGCTCATTTGCGCGCTGATCGAACAAGAGTCCGGCTTTGATCCCTGGGCGATCCGCTTCGAGCCGGGCTTCTTGAATCGCTACGTGATTCCCCTCGGACTGCGATCGATGACCGAATCCGAAGCCCGCGCCTTTTCCTGGGGATTACTTCAGCTTATGGGGCAATGCGCCCGCGAGCTTGGATATGCGGGACCGCTCGCGCAGCTCTGCGATCCCGAGACGAACATCTTTTGGGGGATGCGGCATCTTCGCAACAAGATGTCCACCGCCGGGAACGATATCAGGAAAGCCCTCTTGCTTTGGAACGGCGGCGGAAATTCTCACTACCCGGACGAAGTTCTCTCGCGCGTTCCCCGCTTCACGCTTTTACCCGCGGATCCGCGCGACGTGCGCGGCACCTAAAACAAAGGGGAGAAAAAAATGCTTTGGTTCATGTACTTGCTCGGCTGGTTTTTGCTTTTAAGTCTTCAGATTCAAAACTCGCTTCGCTCGAACACGAACGGGCTCGGGCTCTCGTGGGCTGGAATTAAGTCGTGGCTCTCGATCTCTGCAATTCAAACCGCGATCCGGCTCGCTTGTGTGATCGCGATCTTTCCCGCGGTCATCAAGGGACCACTTACGAAAATGGACGCGATCCTCGTGTCGGCGGGCTTTCCGCTTCAAGCCTGGGGGCTTGCTCTTTTCGGCGGGTTTACCTGTGAGTGTTTGCTCTATCAGATTTTCGGCATGATTCCCGGACTTAGAAAAGAAGTCGCGGACGTAGTTCCGCCGCCCGCGGATCCGCCGAAATAATTCCGACCAAGGGAGAAAATGAAAATGAGAACTCGTTCGTTTCGCTGTTCAATAGCAGTGGCGGAAGTCCTCGTCATCGCGCTTTTAACGATGGCGGCGAGCTGCAACAAATACCAGAAGGCCGGGGAGCTGGCGAAGGACGCGGCGGCGACCGCGCTCGTCGCTCAAGACACCGAGATCGCCCTCTTTCAGCAAGGAAAGATCAACCCGCTCACGCATCAAATCATTCAAACGAAGTTCTTGCAGCTCGCCGACGCCGGGCAGCGGCTCGACAAAGCGATCAACCAAACCCACTCGTCCGCGGACGCTACCGCCGCACTCCAAGCATCGCTCGCGGCGCTCGATGACCTCATGCTGAACGGGCTCGCGGGAATCAAGGACGATCAAACCCGCGCGCAAGTCCAGCTCGCCTTCGTCGCGGTGAAAACCATTCTCGATAATATCGCCGCGCTCTCGCGGTAACTACCGGGTCAAAACTCAGGAAAGGAATAATCGAATGGACGCGAAGCAAACGATTCAGATTCTCACACTGTTGCTCACGGTCGAGCCTCAAGTCGCGGGCTATATCCAAACACTGCTTGAGAACGCGCAAGGCAAAAGCGGCGACGAGTTTCTCGCTGAGGCTGATTCGATTTGGAATCAGATCCGAACCAACGCGAAAAAAGAACTCGGGACGAGCTGAAGTAAAAGCGTAAAATACAGACTCATTCCCCAGAACACAGAAGCCGGATGCGACCTTTTCGCGAGGTCCGTCCGGCTTTTGTATTTTCTGAGGAAAACCGAGGGAAAACTCGCCCGGAACCATCCCGCAACTCATAGCAAACGGAAGGGCTTAACTGGATCCCAAAAAGGCTATTGTAGAAAAGGCGACACTTGGCGTAATATGGCGCGCATGGACAAGCAACGCCCGCGAGTTTCGGTTCGGTTCGACGTGAAGGCGCAGCTCGAACGCATTACCCGCGCCGCGCGAATCCGGCGGTGGACGCTGAATACTTTCATCATCGACGCCGCGGATCGCGAAGCCTTAAAACTCTTAGCCGCCGAGAAAGAATCCGCAACCTCGAACGAGGATGCAACTCGGTGAACCTTTCCCCCGTCCATTCCGTGTCCGTGTACCGTTCCAAATCCAGCCTTGGGAGCGTCCATGTGGCAAAAACCAAAACACTCACAGCAGCGGCGATCGCGTCCGATAATCGGCATTATCCGGCGCGTGGATTAGACAGCAACCCATTACAGATATTATGTGAAGCCCGGCGGTTCTCCGACGATCCGTCAAAAACTTCCGCGCCGTCCGCGCCCGATGCTAGGGTTCCCGCTCTTCAAATTTCCGAGTTCGTGGACGGTCGCTTCGTTTTGGCAAGACTCGCAGTTTCCCATTTACAGAACGCTTGGACGTACCTTTCCGGGCAACAAGAGATCAACCCGCACCTGTTAGACGACGTTCGGATCGCGCAGCTCTGCCTACTGAATCTCGCAACCGGCAAGGCCGATCCCTGGCGTTTGGCCTTTTGGTCATACATGGGGATCGTCCCCGAGAAGTGGGTCGGGATTCAGGCCGAGCGCGAGGCTTACGTTCGATCGCTTGGGCCATCGCTGGCCGAACAGCTTCAAGATCCGACCTTCTTAGCATCGCTCGACGCTTCGATCAGGGCTTCGCTTTCGCCCTATCAAACGAAGCTCGCCTTCCCCCCTTCGTCCGCCTTTTCTCGAAAATCAAACAAGCGAAAGGGGGTCGCATGAAAACCCTACAAGAGCGCATCGCGTATATCACCGATCGGGCGGCCCCGCGGCCAATCACCATCGCTCAACTCGCAAACTTTATGCTCGGGCGCGAAGCGAAGACTCTCGGCGATTTCGCCGCGGTACGACTCGCGATTATGGGCGGTTGCGGAGGTTGCGGAGCATCAATTTCCGCCGGGAACGCCTACCCGTCGAAAGGCGGGTACTGGCGTTGCGAGGACTGCATCGGGGACCAAGGTTTCTCAACTGTCGAGATCGCCAAGCGCGCGATCTTCGGGCGCGGCCTGGGGGAACAATGAACTCGATCGGGCAACAGCTATTCGATGGGATTCAGAACGCGGCGACGATCCTCGCCGACTTCTTGATCGTCGCCTTCGTGATCGGCTTTATGCTGATCCTGTTTTACATTCTCTTCCGGGAAACCACCGCCGCCCGCGCTTCGTCGCAAAACTCAGCTCATCGAAGCCCTCGGATCTATTCACCAAAGCCCACGCCGCGCCCGTTTGTAGTCGATCGCGATTACATGCGCCGTCCGCCACGATCGGGGGAGCGATGACTATCGACGATGATCTCGACACCGCGCTCGTGTACGTGATTCAGGCGCGCGACCGGGCAATGTTATTTCATCGCCCGGAAGAAGATGTCCAGCGATTGAACGCCCTGGCGCGGGCGCTCGTCAAAGTGAAACTCGGGCTCAAGAGCGCGGCGAACGAGAAGCGGGCGGCGGTGGACCGATGACAAAACTTCGCGACCGGAAGACGAAACTTTCCTTCACGACCGACGCCGAGGTCCGATACCGCGGAAAACTCCGCGCGGTAGTGGTCGAGGTCCAGAACGGATTCATCGCCTCTGTACGCCTCGCCGGGACGCGCCAGCGGTACGAGTTTTCGTGGCATGGGTTGCACGATTGGGCCGCGGCGAATTTCGCCCGGCAGGAAAAGGCGCGCCGCAAAGACGAGCGGAACAATCGGAGGTTGGCGGCATGAAACGAACGAGCGCAGCAACCTGGGAGCATTTAGTCATAGAGAACGGGTACGGCGAACAGCGCTTCCTATGCGCCGGGGAGTGGGGCGGGGACACGTACTTTTACTTCGACGTGGACGGCGGCGCTTTCGTGAAATATCCAACCGCCGCGGGCGAGCCTGAAACCTTTGAGCAGATCTCATCCGGCGATCGCTGGAGTCTTTGCGAGGGCTTCCACCTGAACACGATCAGCGGCGAAAGCGTCCCGCGAGGTTGCCGATGAGCACAGCAATCAAAGCAGCAGCTAGAACGTGCTGCCTAGTTTCCGATGAAGGGCGAATCGTCGGGTATGCGGATTGGCTCGCCGATAACTACGGCGGAATGACACCGCCCTTTGTCGCAGTAGGCCGCCGAACCTTCAAGCGCTCCGTTCAGTCGTACAACCGGTGCGCCGTCTACCGAGAAGTTAAACCTATCTTCGCCGGGCGCGCCGTTAGCCTCTGCGGTTTTCGGGAAGCATTATGAGCACAGCAACGAAAGCAGCACATACGCCGGGACCGTGGGTTGCACGTCACGACGCCGACGGAGATTTCGCAATCTTTGCGGGAAACAAGATCATTTGCGTCTTGACCTTGTGGATGTAGTGCGGGCAGCAATCCAGAAAGCCGAGCCATGAACTCTTCACTTGTTGGGCTCGTGGTCGCGGTCGCGATCATCCTTGTCGCGATCTTAGCCTTGGAAATCAGGCGGCGAATTTTACCGTCCGAACTTGACAGTCCAAACCGGAGCGTAAAGAAGCTCATCGAAAAATCGGAGAAGGAATCGCATGGAAAATAGCGGCATGATTTGGACGATCCACGAGCTTAAGGCGGAATTCTTCCCCGATAGTACGGAGTGTTACGTCGGCCTTCGCGCGCCGCGGGCGAGCGGCGGTTACAGCTTTATGGGGATCTTTATCCCGATTACTGAACTCGCGAACTACCACCTGGGGCAAGAGTTCACCGTCGCACTCACCAAAGCCAGCGGCAACGAGGCGGAAGCATGAAGCGCGTTTCGTGCTTCGTTTGCGGCGAACCGGCGACGACCGAGGACGCGCTTCTCGTGATCGAGCGCCACGCCCCGAAAGGGGAAAAGGGATGCTCGATTGAGTTTCGATGGGTCCCGGTCGTCGGGCTATTCGGCGACCCGATCACGGTCGGAAGTCTCACGTGCGCGAAGGAATACTTCGAAGAGTGGGTTCGCAATCACATGAGCGCGGACCATGACAAGCGAGTCGAGGCGGGGCTTATTTAATGATTTATGGGATCACGAACGACGCCGACGGAAGAGTAATCCAGCGGCTTAGTGTCTCGACGAAGGTCGCGATCGGCCTTCCGCCGTCCGGCGACAAGAATTACCCGTCCAAGCTCGACCACTTCGTTTTTCTTCGCAAGCCCTTGGATTCGAAAAAAGGGACCGAATGGGAAATCGACCCGGAGCTTGCGAAGCACTACGGACCGAACCCGCGGGCGGTCGAAATCATCCTTCTCGACGATGAACTCGAAAACGTTTTTCCGACCAAAATGGCATGGTGGATCACCAGTCAGTGTAAGTGCTGGGGGAACGGCGAGGTCGCGACCCGGCGGACCGAACGCGCGCCCGAGGGCGAGCCCTGGCGACCATGCGGGCAATCGTGCATAGACCTTCAAGAAGGGCGTTGTAAGCCCTCGGGGGATCTCCGGTTCATGCTGGCGGACTTTCCCCGCCTGGGGGCAGTGGCGCGCATCCACACGTCTTCCTATCGATCGATTGGACAAATCCACTCGTCGCTTCAGCAGGTCCAGACCATTACCGGCGGACGCCTCGCCGGGATCCGGGCGACGCTCGCGGTCCGCCCGGAAAAGTCGAGCTTCGAGGATCCCAAGAACGGGAATCAGAGGAAATCGACGACCATCTTCGCCCTTTCGCTTGAAATGAAGGCCGGGGGGATTCAACAGCTCGTCGATCGCATGACCGAGACAGCTCGACTCTTCGAGCAAACCCGGAAGCAACTCGGCGGACGAATCGAAGTCATCGAGGACGACGACGATCGAGCGCCGGAAATCCAGCCCGAATTTTACCCTCAATCCACCGATCCGATCCCGGCGACGCCGCAAGTCGTCGAGCGGCCATGTGGCGACGACGGATTTATTACATCCGAGCAACGCCGCGAGCTTTACAAGCTCGCGTCCCGCGCGAACGTCGCGCACGCCGACCTTTTGCAATGGCTCTCTGAGAACCACCAAATCGATTCCACCGCCAAGATCACGCCGGAAGCGGCGCAAGGCGCGACCGCGTGGCTTCAGAGCGTCGCCGAGATGCCGATCGAGGGAACCGAGGAATGAGCACAAAGCCCGAAATTCAGTTCGACGCCGCACTCCATCAATACGCCGTCGATAACGAACTTGTCCCCTGTCACGTAACCGGGATCCTTGAGGCTTACGGGATTATCGACTTCTCTCAGGTCCCGGCGTTCACCCTGCAAAGGAAACAACTTCTCGGGGATCTCGTCCACCAAATTACGGCGTACATCGATCAAGATGGGCTCACGGTCGATCTCGCCGCCGGGCTCGTGCTCGACGACGAAGCGGAACAGTGTCTCGCTTACGACATCGATCTCGACGACGTACTTCCCTACTCGCTCGCGTGGACGCGATTTATCAAAGAGACCGGCTTCGTCCAGCGATTGATTGAGCATCGATGGGTTCCCACGGTAAACGGGATGCGTTACGGGATGACGATCGACCGGGCGGGCGTCCTGGCGAAGCGCGAGACCATACTCGATATTAAGTGCACTCACGCGCGCGAGAAGTCGTGGCCGGTACAGCTCGCGGGCTACCGGCTCGGACTTCCCCTTCCCGAGCGATGCGCGCGGTACGAGACTGCGAACGTTTGGCTGAAGCCGGACGGAACGTACTCGCTTTGTCCGGGCGGCAGAACTAAAACCGATCCCACAATCGAGCGCCGGGACGAAGAAGTGTTTCTTGCGGCGCTTCGCCTTGCTCACTGGAAACTAGAAAACTTGGGGCATGTATGAACGAACAACCGAATTTATTCGGCGAGCCCGAGGCGGCGCACGCTCACGCCCGGATGACCGACCCGCGGACCTCGCACGACGCCGCGGCTTCGGTGAAGCGAATCAGGGAATCGCAGCAATACATACTCGGGCTATTCAAGCGATTCGGTCCGATGACCGATGAGCAGCTCGCCCAAAAGGTCGCCGAGAATCCCCGCGATGGGCTTCACCTTTCGCCTTCCGGGATTCGGACCCGGCGGCACGAATTAGAAGATCTTCACTTGATCGCGGACTCGGGAAAATTCTCGCTTACCAAGTCCAACCGTAAAGCGATCATTTGGACCGCGGCGGTAAGCGCGCGCAGGGGGCAACCGTGAAACTGGTTTGTGAAAAGTGTCGCACGCAACTCCGCGTCAAAAGGAACGGCGTGCTCGTGGTCGATATGTTCCAAACGCCGCCCGAGCCTTACGAGATTCGCGAGGGCGATCTCTGGGAGTGTCCCGGATGTAACGCGCGCATCGTGGCCGGGTTTGGGCTTAACCCTGTCGCGTCGCATTACGATTCCGACGCGATGAGGCGATGGATCCTTTTGGCGCGGGCGCAAGGCTTGTATATCGAGAATCACGAAAGGGCTCAAAAATGACGGCAGCAACGCCGACGAACGTCGCACTACAGCGGCAAATCTTAACGACTCGCGAGCGCGCGGTCGCCCTGGTAATCAAGACGCCGGAAGACTACACCGCCGCGGCGGAACTCGTCCGCTCGATCGTCGAGTTATCCAAGCAAATCGACGCGACCTTCGACCCGATCATCGCCGACGCTTATCGCGCCCATAAGACCGCGGTCGAGACGAAGAAGCGGTTCTCGCTTCCGGTTCTCGTCGATCGCGACACGATCAGTCGCAAGATGCTCGCATGGTCGAACGAGCAAGAGCGGATCCGGCGCGCGCGGGAAGAGGAAATCGCAAAAGCGGCGCGCGAAGCGGAAGAAAAGCGGGCACTCGCGGAAGCGGCGGAACTCGAACGGCAAGGCGAACCGGAACTCGCTGACGTGGTCCTCGAAAATCACATCGCCGCGCCCGCGCCGGTTGTCTCGATCGCTTCGAGTGTTCCGAAGGTTGCGGGCTTTGCGAAGCGGGTTAATTGGCGATGGCGAATTTCAAACGTGGACCTGATTCCGCGCCAGTACATGATGCCGAACGAGATCGCCATTAACGGCGTAGTGCGTTCTCTGAAGGACAAGTGCCAAATCCCCGGCCTAGAAATCTTTAGCGAAGACTCAGCGATTCATCGGAGCTAAAACCAATGCGCGACGTTCTTGAAGTTCTGAAGGAAAAGCAATCGCTTCTCATCGAAACTCGTTGTTACATTGAAGCTCTAAAGCTCGTCGCCCCGCTTCTCGCCGACGACCCGCCGGTCGAAACTCCGCTCAATATTCCCGAGGTCGAAAAATGAGCGACGAGGGCGCGATCGTAATCGTTCACTGGCCGGGCAAAGATACCCCGGCTTGTCGCCGTCACGAGAAGCAACTTCAAGGGCTCGCCGCCGCGATGGGATTGTCCGGCTTATCTTGCACCGTCATCGCCGAAGAAGGCGTGAAGTGCGCCAACTGTGAGAACGAAGCGAAGCCGAAATGAAGCTCGGGAAAAATCAACCTTGTCCGATCCCCGGTCATGGCCGGAAGTGTCCTTGCCGGGAACAGCTTCCCGATCGCAAGCGTAAGCGGTCTAAGTGGGAACAGGTCCGACCGGGCGTGCGACGACTCGCGGATCCCAACGCCGACCATCCCGACGGCTTTCGCTACCGGCTTTCCGCAAGCGAGATGAAGAAGGTCGTCGATAGCAAGATCCTGGCACAGTCGGGCGTGTGCGCTATCTGTGGGGGATTTATGGACGACTACTCAAACATCGCGCCGGATCACATCTTACCGAAGGGCATCGGCGGTTCGCGCCGCGACGATCGCAAAGAAAACATACAGGCGGTCCACCACGTTCCTTGCAACGTCGAGAAGGGATCGAGTCGATAGATGGCTTACGAATCAACCGAGGTCGCCGTTTACAAGTCGCAGGGCGGGATTCGAAAACTCATCGACGCCCACAGAGGGACCGGGCTCGTGCTGATCTCGCAACCGCCGCGGGAAGGCTTCGAGACGATGGTTTCAATCGAAAATCAGGCGTACCGCGTCCGGGTCATGGCGACTTGCAAAGACGTGAAAAAAGATTCCCGCGGCTGGATCCGATCGGCGTCGAGTTACGCAAACGCGAAAGAGCAAGAAGTACGCCGGGTTTGGCGCGTTCTCTTTTGGCACCTGAAGGCGATGTTCGAAGCGGCGGACTCGGGCGTGATCGACATCCGGGATGTGATTATGCCTTACGTCGTCATGCAAGATGGGCGCACGCTTTCAGAACACATTGCGCCTCGGATGCGCGAGCTTTCAATCGGCGACCCGAGTCGCTTACTGGCAGAGAAGGGGGCTTGATGCCATTTCCGAAAACTGAAACCGATCTTCGCGCGGCGGGTTACGATCCGCCGCTTCACTCCGTGAAATGCCAGCGATGTAAAGCGGAAATTGAGTTCTGGCGAACGCCGAGCGGAAAGCAAATCCCGCTCGACTCCGGGACCCTCGAACCGCACTTCGCGACGTGTCCGTTCGCGGACGAGTTTAGAAAGTAATTCCGAAAGGGGAGAGTAAAAACACAATGCAAACCGTAAGCGACTTCTTCACCGGGGAAAAATGCCTTCTTACCCTGATCGACGTAAAACCGAAACTCAACCAACAAAGCGACAAGCGGATCCGCTTCGATTTTTCGATGCCACTCACCGCGGCGATCCTGAAATCCGCGCCGCCGGACGTGCGCGACGCATTCGATGCAGTGGCGAAGGACGGCGCTCACTTAAACCCGGTCGGAATTTCGGCCGAGTTCGAAGGCGTGGTCGTTTCAATCTTCGATACGCCGCTCACGAAGGCCGCGCGCCTCGAACTTGAAAACTGCACACTGAAACAACTGGAGGTCGCCCGCCCGGAAAACAAAGCGACCCTGGGGGACGGCGACGTTCGACTCTCGTTTCATATGAACGTACCGGCGAGCAAGGACTCGTGGCTTTGGGGATTCGCGAATTACGGCGGCGATCTATGCGCCGTCTTCGAAGAGATGGAACCGATCTTCCCGGCGCTCAAGGAATCGACGAACGGCGACGGCGGCGATCGGGATCAGCCGAGTCTCGCCCTCGTGAAATCACAAACAGGATTCGAGCCGGTGGATCGCGACGAGGTCCCGCGCCAAGGGAAGGAACAAGCCGAAGCGGTCGCAAAAATCAAGACGACGAAAAAGAAAAAGAAGGCGAAGCGGTAGTTTTCCGCGCTTTGCACAGCATTTTCAACTCTTGCACAAGGGGGTTTTCTAAAATGCCGATCTTCGAAAATGGGCGGCCTCGTCACACTTACGACGAATGGATTATTCGCCTAAGTGTTTCAGGATGGAAGTGTTACTGGTGCGGCGATCCGCTCACCGAAAGGACGGCAACGAAAGACCACTTACAACCTCAGTGTCGGGGCGGGTCGGATGAAATCGAAAATATCCGACCCGCATGTATTCGCTGCAACTCTGTGAAGGGAATGAAAAACGAGGAAGAGTTCCGGCGTTACAAGTCGGTCTTTTCCTCTAAAAGTGGAAAGAAGTTCACCGGGGCTTTTTACTTAGAAGAGATCGCGAGCAAGACACCACAAACCGAGCGCGAAAAGCAGATCAAGGCCGCCCGCGCGGAGGAATTGCGATGGTCGGTTGATAAGTCGCCGTATTTCAATTCCTACACGATCCCGGCGAGGGCGGACGATTGAACCCTTACGCATCGAACACGCATTGCAAACGCAACCTCGATGCTTTGCGCCGCGCGGGATGGAGCATTTTAATCTCGCCCGGGAAGAAGCATTACGACCCGCCGCGCGGCTTCCGGTACGCGATCGACAACGGTGCATGGCGCGCTTTCCTGCATAACCTTCCGTTCGACCACGATGCTTTCATGGAACTGATCGCTCGGCATGGGCGCGGCGCGGAGTTCATTGTCGTGCCGGACAAAGTCGCCGATGCGGAAAGCCTGGAGTTCTCGCTTTCCTATCTCGATCGATTGCGCGGGATCGATCGCCCGTTGCTCGCCGTTCAAGATGGGATGAAAGCGAAAGATATCGGGGCGATCCTAGAGCGACACTCGAACCTGGGGCTATTCCTTGGCGGTTCGACCGAGTGGAAACTTAAAACCTTGTACGGATGGGGGATGGTCGCCCACGCCCTTAGAAGGTATTTTCACGTGGGAAGAGTCAACACAACGCGCCGGATGCGACTTTGCGCCGAAGCCGGGGCGAACTCGATCGACGGAACTTCTTGCAGTATGTTTTCCTGCAACGTCCCGAAACTCGATGCGGCGCGACGACAACCGAGTCTACTAACGCCTCTACTCACCGCGGGGCGGCCATGAACTCAGCCGACCGAGCGATGATTGCGGTCCGAAAACAAGTTCGCGAGGCGGACGAGATCTCGCTACTCAATCGGCGAATGTACGGAATCTTTCGCTCAATGGTGAAAGACGCCGCGGCGAAGGATCGAGGTCGCGAAATTGATTTCACTATCGAACGCCTTCGCATCGCCGCTCACGTTCTAAGGCAAACCAATTGCCAATGGTGCGAGCGCGTGCTCACCGCGAAAAATATCTCGTGGGATCACCGGATCCCGGTATCGCGCGGCGGATCTTATTCCTGGGAAAATCTCGCGGGCATTTGCTCGGTTTGTAACGGGCAAAAGGGATCGCTTCGCGAGGACGAGTTCCGCGAGCTTCGCGGATTTATCTCCGGGCTCGGGGCGATCGCGAAGGCCGACATACTTCGCCGCCTCGGGCTTGGGGCTAGATGGAGAAGTTAAAGGGGGAACTTATGAATCGTGAAGCCGAGCGGGAGCAGGAGTGCGAGTACTGCCAAGGAGAAGGGTGGGTTCGGGTAGAAGCGGGTGGCTGTCCTGATCGTGAAGTTTGCGGAGAATGCGAAGGGGATGGCGTTATTAACAGTGTTGAGTTAGCCGAGCGGGAGGGTTACATCTGCAAAATTGGCATCGGCGTGCTTTGCGGACATCGGCCTGACACTTGCGAGAATCATGCGTGCGGGCGAACGTTTGAAACTGCTACGGAATTGGCTGCTCACTTTCTTGCGGAACACTCTTCGGAGCGGGTGAAAGAGATGAGGGAGGCGCTGCAAGATATCACGGGCTTGCTTCCCGGCGAATTGCAGGAAGCGAAACGGATTGCTATTGAAGCCTTACGGCGGGGCGCGGGCTGTGCTGTCTGAGGAGTGATTCATGTCAGAAAAGTTTATGTACAAGTTCCGGGCCGAAGTTCCAGCGAGAGAGGGAGGCGGCATGCGTGGCTTAATCGGCATAATGCTTGCCGGGGTCGCCGTTAAAAGTGCTCAGAGCTTACCTCGTTGCGCTGGATATAAGGCCCGGATTGAGTTGAGGGGGCGCGATGAAGCAGACTGACCAACCATCAGCGATGAGGGAGGCGGCACATTCTCAGAAATTAAGCGACGCACAAGGTTACGCCGGTAACTCAAGAAAACAATTGCGGAAGCAACCTCAAGTCCCGTAAACTCTAGCGCAATTAGTAAACCCTTTCGGACAGATTTTTTTGCTGGCAAGCTCGGACCTCGCGGGGAGCGGGAAAAGGGCTTACCAGTTCTCCCCGAACTGTCAAAGTTTTGTGGAAAAAAGAAAAAAAGGTCCGCGCGTACCTGTAAACGCCGCCTCGCCTTCACTCCATGCGAATACGTGTCTTCTCTCACCGCGCGAACGTCGCGACGGACCGCCCACTCTTCACCAAATCGCTTGATTACATTACAAATTTAGTCCGCGGAAATCGCGCGTACGTGGTCGATGATCGCAGCGTGAAGTTATATCCGCCGCCGGTCGAGCAAGCCGCCGACGCCGACCGAAAACTACGGGCGGAACTCGTCCGCGGGCGAAACTCTTGTTCGAAAATTGCGCGCCCCGGTTACGATCTTTTCCGCGTTTCTCACTTCAGTTACCCGATTCCAGCTTCCGGCGCTCACGGTCGAAACACTTCCGTACGTGCAATCAACTATGTGCCGGAGCCTCAACCTTAATTTGCTGAATGATCGCACGCGACCATGCTAGGGCTTTTGGATCGTTACCGCTTCGCGATTGCAGCCGCGGCGGGTATCGCATGGGCTCTCTTGCCTGTCCCGATCATCGTCGCGCTCTGGAACTCGCCGCTCGCGATCGTGCAATATTCGGTCGTCGTCGAAACCCTGCAATCCCTAGTTACCGCGTTTTTGGTTTATCAAATACTCGGCGCGGGCAGAATTCGCAATACGCCCGACCCAAAAATGTGTCCGGTTTGCAGAGGCGAGAAAAGAAGAATTACCGAACTGATCGCCGCCGATCGCGACGACATCGAACAGATCCGGGCCATGTTTGCGCCCTGTCGAGCTTGCGACGGAACCGGGGTTGTCTGGTGGAAGGGCGATTGAGTTTAAACAAGTTCCGGGGCGCGAGGATGCACGACCGCGGTTGTCCCCTTTCCATAAAAAAGTGCGACTGTACGCCCCGGAAAATTCAATTGCGGAGGATAGCGAAGGGCTGGAGCGTTTGTTCGGGCGCGCAGCCTGGGGACTTGCGCGCCGGACAAAATTCCTCATGGCTTACGGATTAGAGTGGCACTCGAAGACCGCGGGATCCGGGGAATGGGAAGAATTACTCGCCCCGATCGACTGCAATTACTATTCGATTTCGGGCGGCGCTTTCGAAAAATGTTCCGACCCGGACGACACTTCGACCCGCGAAGATTTCGCGATGGATCAGAGTTTTGCAATTCGCTCGCCGTACATTACACATTCGAGCTTGCATGAAGTTCGATGGAAGGCCGGGGATCACATCACTTGGGTTAAGTCGGCAAGTCCGCTCGATCTCTATTTTCTCAGGTAAAAAACCATGACGAAATTACAGAAGTTTTTCGTGTTAGCGTGTCTTCTAATCGGGGCTTCGGTCGGGCCAGTCATCGGCCAACTTCAGCAATCGGGCGGACCGGGCTCAACCGTGACCGCAAACATCGGAACGAGCGGGTCTCTTGCTCTCGACTCGACGCTCACCGGCGGCAGTCAAAAAACCAAGCTCGTCGATACCGGCGGAAGCAACGTTGCATCGATTTCAGCCGCGGGCGCGGTGAAGGTCGATGGATCGGCAGTCACGCAACCTGTCTCGGGTACCTTTTGGCAAGCAACGCAACCCGTCTCGGGTACGTTCTGGCAAGCGACGCAGCCGGTAAGCGGAACGGTTACCACTGTCCCGAAAACGGCGTGCGGTTCGACCGTCTTTTCTCAAGCCCTGGCCGCGGTCCCCACGTCCCCAACCGCGGTTGCCAGCTCAACGACTTGCGTCTTCTCGATCGTGCTCAACAATACGACCGGGTCTTCGGTAACAGTTACCGTGTCCGATAATGCCGGGACGCCGATCAACGATTTGCTCACCTTCTCGATCCCGGCGCTCTCGCAAGTGATTCAACCTCTTTGGGGAGTTCAATTCACAAGCGGAATCAAGTGGACCGCGTCCGGGTCCGGCGTGACAGGGGCGATCATTGGCTATCAGTAGAAAAGTAATCTGCCTCTTGCTGGTTTTAACCGCGGGGGCATTTGGGCAAGTTCAACACTCGGTCGCGATCGCGGACAATTCCGTCGCGATCTCCGCGGTCGGCGCGACCACGGCGCAGCTCGTTGCTTTAAGCGCGGGGAAGAAAATCGTTGTTACGGGATGGGCGATCTCAGCTTCGGTCGCCGGGACGTTCAAGTTCGTGTACGGCACCGGAACGAATTGCGGCACCGGGACGACCTCGATCACCGGAGCTTTCAACCTCGCGGCGAATGGATACGCTTCTTCGCCCGGTTCGCCGAGCCCGCAATTCATCGTCCCGGCTGGAAATGCACTTTGCTTAACCGGAACCGGCAGCTCGCAAAGCCTGAACGGATACGTGAGCTTTACGCAGGGCTAGAAATAGACAGTGCCGAAAAGAAATCCCCGCCCATGCAAAACGCTTTCGTGCTCGGGACTTACAACCGAACGCTTTTGCTCGGCGTGTTTGGCGAACGGACTCGGCGGCGACAAACGCCCGAGCGCGCGAGCCCGCGGTTACGATTCGCGGTGGGAGAAATATCGGGCGGATTTCCTGATTCGAAATCCCTGGTGCTCGGACCCGTTCAACGTTCACGGCGCGGGACAAATTCCGGGCTCGATCGTTGACCACAAGAGGGCTCACAAGGGCGACTCGTCACTCTTTTGGGATCCCGACAATCACCAAACACTTTGCAAGCGTTGTCACGATCGCAAGACGGCTGTAAGTGACGGCGGCTTTGGGCGTTTGAGTGGAAGCATAGGATTTGGAACCGGGGGGGCATCGAATCTCTACAGATCGTGAACGCCGGACCGTAGGCCGGTCAAACGCGCAAAATCGCGAAAAAAGAAAAAAAGGTTCGAAAAATTACTTTTTCTTTTTCCTAAAACCTTGAGAACTCAACGATATGGGCGGAATTGGAAGCGGAAGACGAGCGAAGCCGAACAGCGTGCGCGAACTCGAAGGAAATCAGGGCCATCGGCCACTTCGAGACGAGGGCTCGCCGGTTGTCGAACAGCCTGGCGCGCCGCCGATGCCGGACCTTTGTCCAGTCGCGGCGAAGGAATGGGAGTCGATGACGGCGCTTTTACTGTCCCGCGGGCGACTCAGGCCCTCGGACGGGCGCACCCTGGCGGCCTACTGCACGTTATTCGCCCGCGCCGAGCAATGCCGGAAGGAAATCGACCGCTCGACGACCATTTCGAAGCGGGTCGAGCGGTTGATCCGCATGGAAGACCGGGCGCTGAAGTCCATGCGGGCGTTTTACCTCGATTTCGGCCTTACGCCCTCGAAATCCAACAATTTAGCGAATGATCGCCCATCGGACCCTTTCGAAGATTTCCTCAGTCGCAAGCCTCTTAAAACGGCGGCACAGTAGTCTCCCGGCGGTAACGGAATACTGTCTCGCGGTTCTGAAGGGCAAGATCCCGGTCGGGCGGCTCGTGTTCCTGGCTGTCGAGCGCCACGTCGCCGATCTCCGGGACGGGAAAGCCCGCGGCTTGCACTTCGACGAGGCGGACGCGCGCCACGTGATCGACTTCTTCGAGAAGTATCTCTGTCTCGCGGAAGGCGACCACGACGGAAAGCCGTTCATCTTGGAACCCTGGCAGCAATTCATACTCGCCAACCTGTTCGGTTGGAAGGGCGAGGACGGGTTCCGGCGCTTTCGGACCGCGTATGTCGAGCTTGGCAAGGGGAACGGCAAATCGCCGCTCGCCGCGGGCATCGGCTTGTACGGGTTGCTCGCCGATCGCGAAGCCGCCGCGGAGATCTATTCCGCCGCCGTCGTGAAGGATCAAGCAAAGATCCTGTTCCGCGACGCCGAGAACATGCGGGATTCATCGCCGCTTCTAAAAGCTCGGATCGACAAACACATCAACAACCTTTCGGTTGCGGACTCTAGTTCGTACTTCCGTCCGATCTCGTCCGAGAAGCGGGGGCTCGATGGCAAGCGCGTACACATGGCACTTATCGACGAAATTCACGAGCACCCGGACGCGACTGTCGTCGATAAGATGCGCGCCGGAACTAAGGGCCGCCGTCAAGCTCTCATCTTCGAGATTACGAACAGCGGTTACGATCGCCACTCCGTTTGTTATCACCACCATGAATTTTCTGAGAAGGTTTTGGCTGGTCTGATCGTCAACGATACGTGGTTCGCTTACGTCGCACAGCTCGACGTTTGCGATAAGTGTCGCGATGAAGGCAAGACCTCGCCGTCGTGCGAATTATGCGATCAGTGGACCGACGAGAAGGTTTGGAAAAAAGCGAACCCGAACCTGGGGGTCTCGATCAAGACGAAGTATCTTCGCGAACAGGTGAACGAAGCACAAGGGATGCCGAGCAAAGAAGGCATCGTCCAGCGGTTGAACTTTTGCATCTGGAACGAGCATTACATTCGTTGGATGCCAATGGATAAGTGGGATGCGTGCGGCCTTGCGAAGATCTATCCCGAAAGCCTTCAAGGGAAACCTTGCATCGCCGGTCTCGATCTCGCGAATACGAGCGACCTCGCGGCGTTCGTCCTTCTCTTCCCCGAGGAAATCGTTAAACTTCTCGCCTTCTTTTGGATCCCGGAAGAGGCCGCGGCTCGGCGATCGCAGCGGGACCGGGTTCCGTATGAGCAATGGATCAAAGAGGGATACATCAAGGCGACCGAGGGCGATGTCATCGATTACGACGTGATAAAGGCGGACATCGCCGAGATCGCGCAGCTCTACCGGATTCAGGAAATCGCCTTCGATCCCTGGAATGCAACCCAGATCACGACTCAGCTCGCGAGCGACGGCTTCAAGATGGTCGAGATCCGGCAGGGCTACCAAAGTCTTTCCGCGCCGACTAAGGAACTCGAAAAACTGATCCGCGCGAAGGAAATCGCGCATGGCGCGAATCCGGTCCTGCGATGGAACGCTTCGAACGTTTCAGTCCGGCAAGATCCCGCCGGGAACATCAAGCCCGACAAAGAACGCAGCTCGGAAAAAATCGACGGCATCACGGGAACGATAAACGCGCTCTCGCGAATCATTCGATCGTCCGGCGACTCGGTCTATGAGCAACGCGGAGTCTTACTCGTCTAATGAGATTTGATTTGCTGTCCCGGATCAGAAGGGGATTTCGCGCCGCCGTCGATGACGGGACGCCCGGTCCCGCGGACGATTACTGGTATCGCGACTATTCCATGATGTCCGCCGCGGGGATGCCGGTCTCGCCCGAGCGGGCGCTTCGGCTGGCGAGCGTTTACGCTTGCGTGCGGGTCGTCTCTGAAACGGTCGCTTCGCTTCCGCTGATTATCTATAAGCGGCTACCGAACGGCGGGAAAGAGCGCGCGATCGATCACCCGCTTTATAAGGTTCTGCATGACAGGCCGAACCTTCGACAAACCTCGTTCGAGTGGCTCGAACAGCAGCAAAGCAATATCGAGCTTCGCGGGGACTCGTACAACTTCAAAGTGGCCGGGAAAGATGGTCCGTTCGATCAACTCGTGCCGATCAACCCGGACCGGGTAACCGTAAAACTCACCGACCTGGGGAAATTGACTTACACGGTAGTGAAAAACGACGGGACCTCGCAAATCTACAATCAAGAGCAAATCCTTCACTTTCGCGGGCATACCTACAACGGCATCCACGGCGTAAGCACGATTAGCGCGGGGCTCGAAGTGGTCGGGGCGGGACTCGCGCAGCAAGATTACTCGGCGACGTTCTGGGCGAACGATCAGAAGCCGGGCGGCGTCTTCAAGCATCCCGGAAAGTTCTCGCCGGAAGGTTATGTCCGACTGAAGAAGTCGATCGAGGATGCTCAATCAAGAGCGAACCGTCACAAGACGATGATCCTCGAAGAAGGCGCGGACTATGCGCCGGTCGCGATCACGAACAAGGATTCGCAATTCCTCGAAACCCTTCAGGCGCGCCGCGGCGAAATTTGCTCACTCTTCCGGGTCCCGCCGCATAAGATCGGCGACCTAACGCGCGCCACGTTCTCGAACATCGAACAGCAAAACATCGAGTTCGCAACCGATTCGATCCGTCCGCGGCTTGTTCGCCTGGAAAAACGTATCAATCTCGACCTCGTGGATGCGCTCGACGACGGCGGCAACGACGAATACTTCGCCGAGTTTTTGATGGACGCGCTTTTGCGCGGCGACCTCAAGAGTCGTTACGAGTCTTACGCGCTCGCGATTATCAACGGATGGATGTCCCCGAACGATGCGCGCCGCAATGAAAACATGAACCCGATCCCAGACGGCGACGTTTACTGTCGCCAGATGAACACGGTCCCGCTCGGGACGGATCCGGCGACCACGGTCGATCAAGGCGGACAAGAGGACGACACCGCAACCGCGCGCGTGCCGAAAAATCGGCCGGCAGCATTTTCGCGCGTGCATTTGATGATCGAAAGCGCGGTCGATCGCGTGATCCGAAAAGAAGTCAAGCAACTGAAGATGATCGCCGAAAAAGTAAACGGCAAGTCGCCGCACGAAGCGGTTGCGGCTTTTTACGAAAAACACGCCGAGTTCGTGGCCGAAACTTTGCGGATTAGCGAGCAATCGGCAGGGCTGTACGCCGCGGCAAACGAACAATTCTTCTTGTTGAACAATCTCGCGGCTTTGATCTCGAAAATTGAAACAGACGGCGCGGCCACGCTTTCAGCCCTCGCCGGGGGAGAACTGATCCAATGAAATATGCACACGTGGTCGCGGAAGTATGTCGGAAGCCCTGGGCGATTCTTCCCGAGAAGCTCGTCGAGATCGCCGAGTTCATTCGCCTAAGCGCGAGCGGCGTAAAGCTCTCGGAAGAAGAGATCCTCGCCAGCATGAGTGCCGGGCCGCGCGTCTCACCCAAAGGCGCGGGCGCGGTTGCTGTGATCCCGATCATGGGAACGATCACCCGCCGGGCTAACTTGATGTCCAATTTTTCGGGCGGGACCTCGATCGAACAGCTCACCGCGAGTTTCCGTCAAGCCCTGGCCGATCCGAGCGTGAAGGCGATCGTCTTCAACGTCGATTCACCCGGGGGGAACGTGGACGGAGTCCCCGAGCTGGCCGCCGAGATCCTCGCCTCGCGCGACAAGAAGAAAACGATCGCGGTCGCCGACACGATGGCAGCTTCCGCGGCTTATTGGCTGGCGGCTTCGGCGTCCGAGATCGTGGTCCCGCCATCCGGGGCGGTGGGCTCGATCGGAGTCTTCGCCGTCCATAAGGATCTCTCGCAAGCCCTCGACGCCGCTGGCATGAAAGTCACGCTGGTAAGCGCCGGGAAGTTTAAGACCGAGGGCAACCCTTACGAACCGCTATCGCCGGAAGCGCGCGCCGCAATTCAAAGCGATGTCGATCAGTTTTACAGCATGTTTGTGAAGGCGGTCTCGAAAGGCCGCGGCGTGACGCAAGAAGCGGTCCGGGGCGGATTCGGTGAAGGCCGGATGGTCATGGCCGGGGACGCAGTCAAAGAAGGGATGGCGGACCGGGTCGCCACGATGGACGAAGTGTTATCCGGGCTCGGCGTCGGATCCGGCACCGGAAGCGCGAAGCTCGCCGAAGCCGCCGAGTTCCCGATGCGCGCCCTTCGCGAGCGCGAACTCACCCTCTACAAATGAAAAAGATCGCAATCAAGCTGTTCTATCCCGGCAACAAACGCCACAAGAAGGTAATTGTGCGCGCGCCGAGCGGGAGGTTGATTACGCCGGACGGGATAGAGCGACAACTTCGACAAGCGGCGGACACGCTGGAAAAGGAATTTCCCGGACACGATTACCACTTAGTTCCGATCGGTCACGGCGCTTACAACTTCGTTTGCATCGGCGAAAAACCGGCAGCTTAAATTTTTCGTTGCCCAAAGGCGACAACACCCGACGCGCGGCCAAAGATCCAAAGATCGCGGACGGCGACGGCGAACGAGCAACAAAAATCGCAATTCAGGGAGAAAAGGAAATGAAAAAGTCGAACATTCACTCATTGCGGCAGCGAAAAGCGGATCTCGTGAAAGTTCAGCGAGCTTTGCTCGATGCCGCCCACTCCGAAGGGCGCGATCTCAGCGAGGCGGACGCAGCCAAGTATGAGGACAACACAAAAGCCCTTATGAACCTCGAAGCCTCGATCGAGCGCGAAGAGAAACAGCTCGAAATCGAACGCAATATGCCCGGGGTCACGGAAAACGAGTTCGTGGCCGAGCCCACGCTCGCGGACAAGAAGCAAGGCTTCGCCAACTTCGGCGAGTTCTTGCAAGCAGTGGTCCGGGCCGATCGCAGCAACGGTCGGATTATGGACCCGCGCCTCATGCAAGCAACCGCCAGCGGCGCAAGCGAAGCAATTCCCGCGGACGGCGGCTTCCTCGTGCAGAAGGATTACGCGAGCGAAATCCTCACCCGCGCTTTCGAGGGCGGCGAGATCCTCTCGCGAGTCCGCAAGACCAACGTTTCAGGCAACGGCTTGAAAATGAACGCCGTTGACGAGACGAGCCGGGCCACCGGGTCGCGGTGGGGCGGCGTACAAGCGTATTGGGCGAACGAGGCGGACACCGTCACCGCCAAGAAGCCGAAATTCCGCCAGATGGAATTAACGCTCAACAAGCTGTTCGCGCTCTACTACGCAACCGACGAACTTATCGAGGACGCGGCGGCTTTCAGTACGATCGCCTCACAAGCCTTCGCCGAGGAATTGCAGTTCATGGCGGAAGACGCCATCTTCCAAGGTGACGGCGCGGGCAAACCCCTGGGGATTATGAACTCGGGCGCGCTCGTCACCGTCTCGAAGGAAAGCTCGCAGGTCGCCGACACGGTTGTTTCGGAAAACGTCCTGAAGATGTTCGCGCGCATTCCGGCGCGCAGCCAAGCTAACGCGGTTTGGTTGACGAACGTCGAAGTCCTTCCGCAGTTCCCGCAATTGAACATCAAGATCAAGAACGTCGCGGGGACCGAAAACGTGGGCGGCATCAGCACGCCGCTGTACGACTTCCCCGGAACCGGCAAGCCGGGATCCATTCTCGGGCGTCCGGTTGTCCCGGTCGAGTACGCCGCCGCGATCGGAGATCTCGGCGATCTCGTCCTCGCCGACCTCTCACAATATCAACTGATTCAGAAGTCGGGCGGGATCCAGACGGCGTCCTCGATGCACGTCCGGTTCTTGAACGATGAGATGGTCTTCCGCCTCACCTTCCGCCTGGATGGACAGCCGATTTGGAACTCGGCGCTCACTCCATACAAAGGTTCCGGCACCCTCTCGCCGTTCATCACCTTGCAAGCCCGATAAGGGAAATCAGGGCGGCGGTCTTCAGTGATCGCCGCTTCACTTACAAAATTCGCAGCACAGGAGAAAATTTCCATGAAGGGAATCAACCTCGCAACACAAGCCCACATCGTGAATATCCTTCCGCCGGTCGATATCACCGGCGGCGCGGATAGCGATGTGTTCTCGATGAAAAACCACGCTCACGCCACGATCTTGCTATCTGTGGGCGTGTCCGCCGCCGCATTCACGAAGATCATTCTTCAAGCGTGCGACGATTTCACTCCGAGCAACACGACCGATATTGCGTACAACCTTTACGTGGAAGAGACGGCGGCGGGCGACACCCTGGCGACGCTCGAAGCGGTTGCTTCCACCGGACGAACACCATCGGCGAACGATACGATTATGTATGTGATCGAAGTCGATGCCAGCGAACTACCGGCGGGCAAGCCGAACCTTCGTCTTCACCTGACGAACGGCTCAAACAGCGTCATTGCTGGAGCTGTGGCGATCCTGTCCGGGGAGCGTTACTCGGGCGACACGAACGCGACGGCCATCGCGTAATTGTTGCTTGGGGAAATCGAGGCGGGCCGCGAAGTGAAGCGGTTCCGCCTCGAACTTCTTGCTTTTCGGGGGAACTATGCAAGCAAAATTCTTCACCGGCAGCGGGACGCCGGAAACGTTCGTCGTCGGCGACCCTGGCGATGCGTACTTAGACGCCGCGGCGGGCGTGCTCTATTACAAGGCGACGGGAAGGCTCGCGACCGGATGGGTCGCGTCCAGCCTCACCGCGCCGAACGCAACCCTGGCCGCGGGAGCGCAAGAAGCGATCGTCCCGCGCTCGACGGACACGTCGGCACCGATCACGCAAAAAACCGGGACGGTTATGTTAACCAAGTCCACCGCCGGGGCGTGGACACTGGCCGCGCCTACCTCGGGCGACGACGACGGGAAGATTCTCACCCTGATTGCTGGAAGCGCGCACGCTCACACCGTGATTACGCCTTCCGGCAAATTGAACGCGGGAACGACGGCGACCTTCGCAGCAGTGGGCGACGCCGTAATTCTCGAAGCCTATCAGGGAAAGTGGTACTCGCGCGCGGTCTATGGGGCGGTTCTCAGCTAACATGCATCGCAACGACGAACTACACCCGCTCGCCATCAAGCTCTGGTATCCGCCGCTCGTGGCGGTTACGCAACTGAGCTACATCGGGCAAGATGGGCAATCGCGGAACCTCGTGGCCGGGACCGACTTCCAATTCGACCCCGCAAGCGAACCGGGAATCATTCAACCGTTACCCGGCGAGGTTTGGCCGCTCACGCTTCGCCATGCGAAAAGTGCGGTCCAGATCTTTTACATCGCCGGGTATGAAACTCGGTCGGATGACCGAATCGCGGGCGAAGCCGAAGACGCGAACGTTCACGAACCGGAATCGTTGACGGTTGATGCGATCGATCCGCCGCGGCAAGTCATCACTTACGAACTCGACCTCACGATTCCCGAACCACTCGTGCTCGCGGTCAAGCAATTAGTGCTGCACTGGTATCAGAACCGCGATCTCGTGATCGCTCAACCCGGCGCGGGCGGGAAATTCACGCCTCTACCGCAACACGTTTTAGAGCTGATCGAGGACTTCGTCTCGAAGGATCTCTCGATCACTTACTACCCGCGGCAGATTCAAACCGAAGTCAATGAAGAAGAGCCGGTCACGGTAGATTCGGCGAAAGACTTCTGTCGAATTACTTCGAGCGATGATGACACTTTCGTCGCGACTCTGATCCGGTCGGCTCGCATCCACATCGAAAAAAATACTTGGCGAAGTCTCATTAAGAAAAGTTTCGTGCAATCGCTCGACGGATTTCCGCGGCACTCTCGGCGGTACTGGTGAAGGTTTTAATCGCGCTCTTGTCGTGCTGGAAGCACAGGGAACGGCGCGACGCGCAACGCGATACTTGGATCCGCGATCTTGTCTATATTCCGCGGGGCGTCGAGTACAGATTTTTTCTCGGGCGCAACTCGGGGATGGAGTGGATCCGCGACGACGAGACCGCGCTCGACTGTCCAGACGACTATGTCAGTTTGTCGCAAAAGACAAAGGCGGTCATGCGGTGGATCGATGAGCGCGGTTACGACTTCGTTTTCAAGGCGGACGACGACACGTACATCGTCCCGGCTCGCTTACTGGCGAGCGGATTCGAAGCCTTCGACTATTCGGGGTCGCTCGAAGAGAACGGACCAAACTCGCATTGTCCGTTTGAGGTTATCCCCTGGGCGCAAGGCGGCGCGGGCTATTGGACGAGCGCGCGCGCGGTGAAGATCCTCGCCGAGCACATGATCGACCTCAAACACGCTGAGGACGCGGCAACGGGAAGGACGCTCGCCAAGTTCGATATTCGCGGGGTCCACGATCCGCGCTATCAACCGCAAATCACGCGGCGCGAGCGCGAGTTCCCCGGAACAACGGCGATCACTTTTCACAAAGTCGCGCCCGGCGAGATGCGGGAGCTTCAGTTAAAAATACCAATCCACTAAGGAGATCCACAATGTCGATCACTCACCGAATCACACAGGGCTACCAGACGCCGGAAGGAACCGTTTCGAGCGTTTCGCAGTCTTACACCGACGACGCCGCCATCAATATCGATGCCAGCGTCGCCGACGGAGAAACCGCGCAGGAAATCGATGTCGCCGTCACCCTGGCGAACCTGAAATCTTGCAGCCTTTCTTCCGACAAGGCGGTCACCATCAAGACCAATTCCAGCTCGACGCCGCAAGAAACGATCACCCTCACCGCGGGGCAAGCGATCGTTTGGGGGCATGACCACGTCGAGGACGCGCCCTTCTCTGGCAACCTCACGAAGTTTTACGTGGCAAACGCGAGCGGGGCAGCGGCGCGGATCCGCTTCAGCGCGTTGTTGCATCAAAGCGTCTAGTTCCCTTTTCGCGGTCGTCATTGTGGAGATGCGGGCGGCAGACAATCGCCGCCCGTTTTCATTTCACGTAATGAGCCAAATTCTCTATACGCCGATCGGGGACATGATCCACAAGATCGATTTGCTCAACGCCGAGGACGAGAACTCGCGCGCGAGCGATGGATCCTACCCGGCGGATCCGGGCGTCTTCGTGGCTGGAATCTACGCAAAAATCGAAGGGCTTTCGGCGCGCGAAGTTTACAAGGGGCAAGTCATCACGAGCGAAGTCGTCGAGCGCGTAACGATCCGCGGGCCGAACGGCGGGAACTCGGACGTGGCCGGGATCCGCACGAGAATGCTCGTGCGAAAAACCTCGGACGAAAAGATTTTCCAGATCCAAGGGATCATCGACCCGGATGGTCGCGGCGTCGAGCTTCGGCTCTTATGCGTCGAGCGTGACGATGGCGAATAACGTCGTCACCGTCAAGATCCAAGGGTTAGAGGATATCGAGCGTAAGCTCTATGACCTTCCGACCAAGCTCGCGAAGTTAATGATGCGGCGCGCGCTTCGTCCCGCCGCGATGGTATGGCGGGATGAGTTCGCCGCTCGCGCGCCCGATCGCACCGGATTCCTTAAAACTCAGGCCGCGATTTCGATCAAGCTCTCGGCGAAAGAAGAGTCCGGCGGCGCGCTCGTGGGCTTCACAAAAAAGCAGAACCCGGCGGCGGCGCTCGAACACAAAGCGCATTCCCCGAGCGCAGCAAATGAAGCCTTTTGGTATGAACTAGGCACCGTGAAGCAACCGGCGCGACCGTTCATGCGACCGGCTTTCGAATTAAAGAAGCAACAAGTTTTGAGCGTCTTCGTCGCCCGCGCGAAAGAAGCGTTCGCCGAAATATTCAAATGATCGAAGAAGGAATCTATCGCTTCTTAACGAGCGACGGCAACGTCTCGGCGCTGATCGGAACGCGGGCCTACGAGCAATCGCTTCCCGAGAGTCCCAGTTTGCCTCTCGTCGTGTTTTGGACGGTAACCGAGATGCCGCTCGATTCGCTCGACGGCGAAAACATCTTGAAGACGCGCCGGATCCAATTCGATTGCTATGCGAACAAAGCGCGCGATGCGCGGCAACTGCAAGGCAAGGTCCGCGCGGCGCTCGAAGCGATCGCACTCGGAGCGACTTTCCAAGAGTCGAGCGTGATTCTTTCGACAAGGATTTTACTCGGCGGGGATAAAGGGATCGAGCCCGGCGCGGGGGGAACGTTGTTCTGTTCCTATGTAGAGGTTGAGCTGTCGTTCATTCCATCTAACTAACACGAGGAGAAAAATAAAACCATGAGCAACGCATTTCGAGCGCAAGGGATGGTACTCACGATCGGCGGGCAAGCGATCGCAGAGCTGACAAAAATAAGTCGATCGGGATCGAAGTCGGATCTCGCCGATGTAACGAACATGGACTCAGTCGGGGCGTACCGGGAATTTCTTCCCACGCTTCTCGACGCGGGCGACCTTTCGCTCGAAGGAAATTATCTAGGGAATCAGGAAGCGACTCAGCAGAGCTTGCAAACGCTGTTCGACAATCAAACGTTGAGCACCGGATGTACGCTCGTTGCGCCCGGCGGCAGGGGGACTCTCACGTTCTCTTGCTACGTGTCCGAACCGCCCAACCCGGACTTCAGCCACGATAAACCGGCGACCTTCTCGGCGAAGCTCAAGATCACCGGGAAGCCGACGTTCGCCTAAAATCCGCGGCGGTTAGATGGAAAAAGAGGGCGGCTCACCGTAGCCGCCCGTTCTCTTGCACGAAAGGGGAACTATGTCGCAAGCAATCAAGCGGCGCATTGCGCCCTCGGTCCCGCTCACGCTCGACCTCAAAGACGATTCCGGGGCGACCTTCAAGCGCGACTTTAGACTCTCGTTCGATTTCAACGCGACCGCTCTCGTCGAAGAGCGCACCGGACTAAACCTGCTTACCGCTGAAGTGTGGACGAGCGGGCTCTCGTCGCGCAGTTTGAGTATTATGCTTTGGGCCGCGGTCCTGGCGCATCACCCGGAATACGCGGGCGACGAAGGGCTCGAAGCGATCCGGTCTTACATGGATGTCGGCAATACCGACCCGATCCACGGCGCGCTTTGGGATGCGTACTTTATTTCCTTGCCGAAGGAAAAGCGCGAAGCCCTGGAAGAAGCGAAAAAGAAACTTGAGGCGGGCGAAAAAACGGACCCTTTAGCGATGCCGCCCGAGGCGGCAAAGTCGGAGAGCCTCTCGATTGGGTTGAACTCTGGGCAATCGCCCGCTACGACCTTGGACTCAGCCTCGAAGAGTTCGGCGGCTTAACCGTCGCGATGTTCGAAGCCCTTCTCGATCGCAAGACGGAAGAGCATCGCCGGGCCATGATGTGCGCGGGCGTGGTCGCGGCGACGGTTGCCAATAGCGCGCCGTTTGGGGATCCGAACCGCAAGCCTCGATCCCCGATGGACTTTGTCCCCGAGGGCAAGACGAGGAAGCGGAAAGAGCAATCGATCGACGAGCAAGTCGCGATCCTTCGAGCGATCGCCGAATCCGTAAAGTAAAACGCTTATGTCAATTCTCGGCTCAATCATCGTCGAGCTAAAAGCTCAAACCGCGTCATTCATTGACGGAATGAACGCCGCGGCGAAGTCCTCGTCGAAGGCCGGGCATGAAATCGAGGCTTCGTTCTCGAAGATCGGCGGGCTGGCGGCAACCGCACTCGCGCCGTTCGGCGAGTTCGGATCCGCGATCGCGCTCACCCTGGGGGCGGTGGGATCGCACGCGGGTTCGGCGGTCGCCTCTCTCGGGAAGATGGGCGGCGTCTTGGGCGGGATGGCAGTCGTCGGCGGCGGCGCTGCGGCGGCGCTCGGCGCGGTCTCCGCGGGCGCGCTCGGGCTCGCGATCCACACCGCGAAAGGTATCGCCGAAATGGGCGAACTCGCGCAGTCGTCCGGGATCGCCGTCGGTCCGCTCTCCGGGCTCGCGTTCGTTTTTAAGGCGACCGGCGTAAACGTCGAGGCTGGAGTTAAGGCGATCGAGAAGTTCGACAAGACCATCTTTAAGGCCGCGACCTCGTCCGCCGGGACCGTGACCATCTTCGATCGAATGCACATTTCGCTTAAGAACAGCAACGGGACGTGGAAGGAAACCGATCAGCTCTTCGGCGAAGTCGCGGGAAAACTCGCGGGCATGAAAGACGGATGGGAAAAAAGCGCGCTCGCGCAGCAACTTTTCAGTAAAGGCGGCGCGGTCCTGATCCCGGCGCTCAACAAAGGCAAAGAAGGAATCGAGGATCTCATCGCGACCGCGAAGGTTCTCGGGGTCTATCTCGACGACGCGACCGTCGCGGCGGCCGAAAAATTTAAGGAAAGTCTCGCTACGATCGAAGCGATCGGTTCGGGCTTAGCAATTCGGCTCACTCGCGAGCTTCTCCCCGCACTTCAGACCGTCGCGAATTTCTTGCTCGATGGATTCAAAGACAAACAATCCGGGATAAACGATGTGATCGACGGCGTCGTTTTTCTCACAAAGGCGTTTATCGGCGTGGGTGAGACGATTTGGTCGGCATTGAAACAAGTCGGTCTATTCGTCGGGAACTCAATCGCTTATTTCGCGGAACTGTTCGATACGCTCGCTCAAGCCGATGCACGCGCTTCGAAGTTCGACTTTTCGGGCGCGGTGGACGCTTGGCGCGAAGGCCGGGTCCGCATGAAGGCGATCGACGAGGAACTCGTAAGCGGAAGCAAAAAAATATGGGCCGACAACGCCGCATTCATCAAGGGCGTATTCGGGAAGCTCGATCCGGCGAAGCCTTCCGCCCACAAGCGCGACGATACCGACCTCACTCCGCAAGA
>Ga0157374_10000310_pt1 | contig 45228 bp, 37 predicted proteins | sample M25metaG_FD_115308 | JGI IMG/M metagenome (GOLD analysis project Ga0157374, IMG submission 115308) | Miscanthus rhizosphere microbial communities from Kellogg Biological Station, Michigan, USA - M2-5 metaG | ecosystem: Host-associated > Plants > Roots > Rhizosphere > Soil | place: USA: Michigan...
AATAACGCTTCTATCCCGCCTTCGGCTTTCGCGGTCTGATAGCGGTAGAACCTATCTCGCGATAAGCCCATTACCCGACAGGCTTTTGACACATTTCCTAACTCCGCCGCCAGATTCAACAGCTCAAGCTTGTGTTTGATGACATGCTGATTAAGACTACTCACCGGGGTTACTCCTTTACGCTTTTGCGTGGTTTCGATAAAGATTCGCACCTCTATCAAAACGGGTAACCCCACCTCTTGGCAACGCCTTACTGTCACTTCAAATCAAACTCTCTACAGTTAAAGTGATACCGAACTTGAAAATCCACTCAACAGTTCGGCCGATCAACTGCGTTTTTTCGAAATCTTCGTTGTCTCCCCTGCCCCTTTCCCCAATCCGCTGCGCCAAGTCGTTTCGTCTTTCTTCCAATTCTTATCTTTCGTATCGACGAGTTCGATTTCATTACCTTGATGATGAGCAGGACCTATTTTTCGAATTTTTGCCGTCTCCCCGCCACCTTTCAATTCAATCAGATAGGCATCCTGATCCCAATCGCGATTGATCGCTCGATATAAACCGATGTCTTTACCGGGCGGCCGCTTATTGGTTGCCAACTCCCATCCATCTTTTCCATACAATTTATCGAGCCTTTCTTTGTCATCATCATCAAGCTCGACTTCTGCCGATAAAGGCGAGGTTCCCATTTTGCCTTTAAGGAGCTTTTTATCGATTCCATGCACGACGTTATCAAGCCACGAGGATGAGTCTTTTTTCGTGCTTGACGCAGCGATCTGTTGCGCAGTTGAGAGGCCGACCTCTTCCTGCCGCGACCGGGCTCTCTTTAGTGGATAACCTCACATTTCAATGCCATTCGCTTCTATCCCGCCCCGCTCACAGCGAAGCCTTACCTCATTATGAATAATCGATTGCACATCTCTACCGAAATTGTTTCCAACGTAGTTGTATTCCCCTAGATTAATATCAAAGTAGGATGGCGAACTTTCTTTCCCTAGACCGAAAACATCGACAGCATGCCCTCCAATCACTCCCTCTCCATTTTTAGTCGGGTAATAGGTAAAGAGAACCCCTTCGCCTGTGTCGAGTGACGGCTTTTTTGAAAAATAAGCCTCAAGTGACTGCTTTTCCTTTTTACTCCATTCAACGCTATCCTCGTATCGTCGCTTCTTGGCATCCGTAAAAGCTCCCATCCATCGGTCCAATGTCCGGCGAACCAAGTCTCCCTTGCCCGCTCCTTTTAGTACGGCTTTTTGATATGCCTGATGTTTTTTTAAAGTGGAATCCGTATTTAGTTTTTCGTATCGATACTCTCCTCCAACAACCTTGCATGCGAGGTGCTTAGCAGTTGCATAAAGACACATACCTTTAATGGCTGAAGAATCGCGACTTTCTTCATGAAACAAGTCGCCGAGCAATTCCTCTTGCGACATTCTGTGAACGAGGCGAAGACCGTATTTACGATATGCGCATAATGAATGGAGTGCTTTCGAAGCCTTTAGCTTACTCGGGTCCATCATGTCCATAAACGTGACGATAGTCTGCTTCACACGCGCTGTATTTTTGGCTTCCCAATCGTGCCGAAAATCCTGCAATACCATGCGCATTCCCTCTGCGAGATCGGCGCTGGTTTCCTTTGCGCCGCCGATGCAGTTGCTGTTCGTGCCGCTGATATAAATATCCGTCATAGCAGCTTGCGTGATTCCGCGGGCAAGACACCGGGCGAAAGGTTCGCTGGCTTCAATTTCGTCCCAGACCTTTCCGTCTTCAGGCGTTAACGGCATCCATTGCTTGACCGCCTCTTTCAGCGGTTTGGCTTTCCTAGCCTCGGCAATAAGTTTTTCTTCAAGCTTCGCTTCTTCCTCGCTGAGCATTGCAGGTACGAGTGAATCTGCACCATTGGCGTAAAACTCGCCTCGGATTTTATCCTTTCGCTGGCCGAGTTCTCGAGCAATTCCCCAACGAACTTCTTTTTCCATAACTCGCAAATTCACTCCAAGCGCCTGCCGATCTTCGAACGAAAAGTCCCTCAGCTTTTCCGTGCTATAGGCACTGAAACCATCCTGCGCGTGGTGTAACCTTCGTATCCATTCTTCACAAACATTAGAGGCAATTGTATTTTTCGCTGTATTGTCAGAAGTATTTGTTTCCGCCGTAAAAGCCTCGTCAAAGAACGCTTTGCTCCTTACATTGACACCATTAGCCTCCGCCAATGCGATTAGATGCTCGGGTGCTATTTCTTGCCGCTGGCGTTGTACCAATTGTCTCGAAACTTCCGGCGCAACTTCCCATTTTCGCGCTAAGTCGTGAAACTCCGCTCCCGCGTACACAAACAGCACATTAAGATGTATTTCATTCAATTCATCTTCAATCTCCCATAGCTTTATCGGGTTTTGGTGCCTCAGGACATCGATTTGGTCCCATTCGCTATTGGCATGACCTTCGTTTTTCACGGAATTACTCTTTCGCCAGTAACCGATTACTAATAGGCATGATCTATTTATATTCTGTAAGACGGCTGTGGATAGCATCACACAACGAACCTTGAACCGCACAATACTTGCTGGATGCGATTGAGGAGCGCGATTGGCGACGCTTGGCATCCCGCCGATTCCAACTGAGATCGCCTACAACCACTCCGACGATTCTTGCCGCCTGCGATCAATCGACAAGCGGTTGGTCCAAATGCGCTGCAATTATTATAGCTGCTCAACCCGCTACAAACTTGAAGTTGCCTGAGGGGCTGGTCAGCTCTTTTCGTAGCAGATTGCAGTAGGAGGGGCAAGCATAGTTAAGCTCGGATGACATATAACCCTGCAATTGACAGCAACACGTATTCTGCGTGCGCTAAGTAGTGCGCGTCATTGCAAACGTTGAACGTCTGCTCCGTTTGGTTGCCTATGCCGGCTTCGGGCGTATAGCCGAACTGCATCATAAACACATGAATGGCCGGAATGGCCGAATTGCTTCCGTGGCTCTCGGGGAGCAAAGTGAAGGCATCTTCAAGGACAGCTATGCAAAATCGATGACCGGTTGCTTGTGGCCGATAGTCACAGCTCAGGCAAAATTTGCGAGCGCCCAGTAACACCACTCAGAAGTCCAGAAAAATTAATTCGCGACTGTCAGCGATCAATCATGAACCCAACATTTGTCGTTGTGACTTCTCGATAGGATGAACGACAGCTAATGCCAATTACATGATATGGTTCCATGCAGTTATGCAACTGCTTACTCTTGAGCGATTCTTATTATTTTCGTCGTTAAGATTTTGCAACGGACTTAACATCACATCAGTGGCCCCATCATCGCCGGCAAAGATCAATGAAACTACAAGCGCAACTATTTTCGATTGCAAGTAATTCTACTTTTCCACAGCTTCCATAAAGTGATATGGCAAATCTTTCCTGTCCGACATGTAAAGGCCGTCTTATCGCAAACCCATTGGGTCGATGGTTTGCAAAATTCAAATGTGCTCATTGCGGCGCTCAATTGCAATTTAGTCCCGTAACAAATGCTCTCGGGATGGCGGGTTTCATGTTGTTCATTGTAACTATCATGTTTTTGATCGTGCATGGATACGACAAGATTGGTGGACAGCTCATACTAATCGGAGTCGGTGGCTGGTTGGTTCTTCTATTTCTAAGCTATTGGCTTCGCGGTGTAGTCAAAGATGAGCCGAAGTGACAATGCCGGTGATTCCGAATGCATTGCTCTTGTTTTTGTTTAAGGCGCAACAAGTACATCGAGTCCTTTCTTAACCAAGAGAATTAGTCGTCAACACGTTTGTGCAATCTCACCTCTTGACGTTAGGCGAGATACCTGCAGCCGACAGCATTCCTATTCCACTATTGCTACTGCGTTACGAAACATTTTCTCATCTCGCCCGCTCACGGCAGAAATCGATAATCGTTTTTCCACTCTTGCGCTACTACGCAATCAACTGCTCCCATTCTCTACGGGTTTGTTCTCTGCTCGCCATCGCTTCAATCCATGCCGTCAATCGAAGCGGTAGTGTTGTTCATCTCGTTAAGGAAGGAAATGTGGGGATGGCCGGACAGATACAAAGCGCGCGATTTGTCAGCACAATGTCGAAGTTATTTACACAAGCTTAGCGCCATCTCATACACATCAGCCCAACTCTCTTATTTTCCTCAACTATCACACGCTGGTTCATTTCATGCTTTTGTTTCGAGCGAGTTAGAAATAAGAACTCATCCATATCCCGGCCTCAAAATTTGAGGTAATTACAAGACAAAATGTCTTGGCTATATGTTGTTGCAATAAAAAGATTTCAATGGAAATGCGCAAGTCGAGTGTCGAATTCCTTTCGTTCAAAATACATACAGGAGAGAAATACCATGATGCGTACGATATGCAAATCAATTGTTACTGGATGTGCCTTATGGGTTTACGCTGTTGTCGGTGTGCAAACGGCTAACGCGGTCGTAATGAGCACCGACTTTAAAAATAACGCTACTTCGGGCCATTCGGCGAAATCAAAATCCTAGCACCGCAGAGATTGAGCTAAGAGAGAAGTAGGCTAACCCGGCAGTGAGCCAGACCCGCGAAATAGTGCTTTTCCCTTCAGCCTGGCGTCAGTGGCGCGGGCTAGCTACTTTGCGTCGTTAGGCTTTCAAAATATGAGGAGTAAAGATATGAAACTTAAAAGCATGAAGCTATTGACACTCTCGTTATTACTCACCGCATTAATAAAGCGAACGTCATTCCTGGTTGCCGTAATAGTGCTTGGCAGCGTTGCAGTCAGGCCTGCTTTCGCCGTAACCGCAGCAGTACCTACCGTTGGTCTAGCTGTCACATCAGTCGGTGTCGGAGCACTTGGTGTCCTTGGCGGCGGCTGGAAGACAAGACTTTTGGGCTACGCAGTAGGAATCATTGACCCCGACCCTGCTACTTTCTATGAGGGTAAGATTGTCATAACGTATCCGGAAGATCTCCTGGCGGTAACTGGTATTGGCTGGTTCGGGAATTTTGCCGAAGACCCGAGTCTCCCCGTTCCTTCAGTCGTTTCAACCCCTTTCTTTGAGTTTGACCCGGCGACCACACCTTACAATTTTCTGCAGCAGCCAAACCCCATTCTTGGTGTTTCAACAAGTGCCACCGGCGGAATCGTTACAGTTGAGTTTGATGCGTCCCCAAACGGAGTGACCGTCAATTCCAATGCGCATTTCAATTTACTTTCCATCATGTTCCAGAACATAAGCGGCCAAGAACTGCAATGGGAACAGGCTGATCCATCGGAGCCAGCCAACTTTTTCTCGAACCCCGCCCAGCAAATACTAACCTGTCGTCCCGATCCCAGCTATCCTGTTCCCGTAACCTGCGGTGTTGACGCCGAGCCTTACAGGTATCAAGTGTCCGCAGTGCCCGAACCTGAAACGCTATGGCTGCTTGCGACAGGTTTTGTCGGCCTGCTGGTTATCACTACTGGCGGCAGAGCTTCAAAAGGGGCCGCGGTCGAATTAAATTCCTAATCCCGTATTCCAGCAGCCCCGAGCAAAAAACCGCGCGGGCTGCTGAATTGAACGTTGGACATAAGGAGCAATCAGCATGGATGTGAATTCTACTTCCGTAGAAAAAGGTCTAGGCCAGAAGTGGTTCAACCTGCTCACGTTTCTTGGGTTTTCTGTCCCCGAGTTATGAGTTCTGTTTTTTGGAACATGCGTCAAAATCCATCCCCATCCCAACCTTCCCCTTCAGGGCATGAGTATCTACACAAGTCACGAAAAGTCCCTCGCCCGCAGGCGGGCGAGGGACCTTGTTGGAGTTGTGTAGATACTCATGCCTTGAAGGGGAAGGAGCTGAGCACGCAATGCAAATGACATACATACAAATTCAACGTGACCGACCACTATTTATGATGCACAACCTGATGCCGAAAATCCTTTGATCGTATCCCGTGCTTCCGCAATAACATTTGCAGATGGGATCGATTCATATCAAATCGTTTAGCGAGTTCCGTCACGGTACCGCCGACTTCTTGAAGACCTCTCTCCAAAAACGCTTTCTCCGCCTCGTCGCTCGCGATGCGCTTCGCGTCGCTCAACGAAGTAGGATTCGACACATCAGCGTCGCTGCTTCTTATCTCGTTCTGTGTCATTAACGTTAATGACTTGGGTCGAATATCTTCGGGTAAGTGTTCGAAATCCGCAGTGCTCGCTGCCAAGCAAGCGATGCGGTAAATAATATTCCGCAGTTCCCGTATATTGCCCGGATAAGAATAATTCAATAAAAATTTTTCGAGTCGCGGTGTCATTTTCACTGGACGCCTTTTTAGCGCTTCCGCGGACTCATCATTGAAATAGGCAATCAGCAAAGGAATTTCATCCTTACGATCGCGCAAAGCCGGCAGCGTTACATGAATAACACTAAGCCGGTAAAACAGATCCTCGCGAAACTTGCCCTCTTCGCTCAATCGACGCAAATTTTTGTTCGTCGCAGCAACGATTCGGGTGTCCACCGCAATCGCTTCGTCCGTTCCCACTCGCTGAATTTCATGGGACTCCAACACACGAAGCAACTTAACCTGCCCAATGAGCGGCAATTCGCCGATTTCGTCCAGGAATATAGTGCCCGTATGCGCACTTTCAAACTTGCCCTTTCGATCGTTAGCCGCACCTGTGAAGGCACCCTTTTTATGGCCGAACAATTCCGATTCCAATAAGTTGTCGGGAATCGCGCCGCAATTGACGGAGATGTAAGGCTTATCGGATCTCGCGCCGTTGGCATGGATAACCTTTGCCATGAGTTCCTTGCCGGTACCGCTTTCTCCGTCGATGAGTACAGGCAAGTCAGTGGGCGCGGCCTTCTCGGCGATCTCTAAAGATTCGAGTAGTTTCGGGTTATCTCCAAAAATTCCTTCAAAAATAAAGCTACGTTCGATCAATGCACGGCGGCGTTGTTTCGGCGATTGATCCACGCGAGCCGGTTCGGCGGACGCCGCTTTGATGAATCGCTCCTTGTGCGATAACTGCATCACTTCATCACGCAGCCCATTGAATTGCCGCAGCAGCTTTTCTATCTCCGGTCGTTCCAATCTTGAAGACCATCGAAGCGTCGAACGAAGAATTTCTATTTTCTCCAACAATCCGGCAAACGAGATGGCGGAACTTTCGCTTGGAGTTTGGTCTAGTATTTTCATCTTGACCGTACGATTGGTTACGCCGCGCTCAATTGTTTCTGCACCAATTGGTAATACATCCCCTTTCTGCCTACCAATTCCTCGTGCCGCCCCTGTTCGACGATCGCTCCTTCATATAACACAAGAATCTTATCCGCTCGCATGATCGTGCTAAGTCTGTGCGCAATGATGACGGCGGTGCGTCCCTGAAGAATGTGATGCATATTGCTGAGGATATTGCTCTCCGACTGCGTATCCAATGCGGAAGTGGCTTCGTCGAAAACCAGCAATCGAGGATCATGGTACAACGCTCTAGCGATGCATAATCGCTGAATCTGCCCACCCGACAATCCAACACCTCTCTCACCAACGATTTGTTCATAGCCTAATGGCATTTTGCTAATGAATGCATGTGCATCCGCCATCTTCGCGGCTTCTTCGATCCGCTGACGGTCGGGACTATCGTCGCCGCTGGCAACGTTGTCGGCTATCGTTCCCGAGAAAAGCAAATTGCTTTGCATTACGTAGCCGATTTGCGCACGGTAATACTCCTTATCGATAACGCTCATGTCATAGCCATCGACTACCAGCTTTCCCTCCGTCGGTGGATAAAAGCCGACCAGCAATTTCGCCAGCGTCGTTTTTCCTGAACCGCTACGGCCAACGATAGCCACTAATTCGCCAGGCTTGATATCGAAGCTGATGTTTTCAAGAACATACGCGGTTTCATTTCCACCATAGCGGAAATAGACACCATCGAAACGAATATCGCCTTGCAAATCCGGCAATACTATACGCGACGGAAGATCCTCCGGCTTTTGTTCCGGCTCCATATCCAATACATCGCCAAGGCGCTCCATCGCGACACCCGCATCATTCAAACGGCTCCATAAACTTACCAATCCCATCAACGGCGCAAGCACGCTACCCATCAACGCATTGAACGCAATCAATTGGCCGATAGTCAATTCGCGAGAAAGCACCAGGTTCGCCCCCACCCAAAGAATCGCGATCGTAATCGCCGAGTTGAGTATCTGGCTGACGAGCCCGATCAGGATGTTAAATGCTTGCGCCCGGTATTGGACTTGCAACGCATCCACGTATTTCTTTTCCCATCGCAAACGAACGGGACGTTCGCTGCCCATCCCCTTGATCGTTTCCACGCCACCAAGCGCTTCCATTAGAAAAGATTTCGCTTCGGTCGACGTTGAGAATACTTCCCGCGCGTAGTTTTTTATTTTCGGCGTGACCAGTACGGTCAAGGCGACAATGGGGATGACGAATGCGATCAATAGAATAGTCAACGTCACGTTATACAAAAACATGATCGAGAAATAGATAAAGACCATCAATAAATTGAGCAGCGTAGTGACAGTCGATTCCGTAAGAAAAGTGCGGATCGTTTGATTTTCCTCGAAGCGAGCAAGAATGTCGCCGGCTTTCCGCTTCGCAAAGAAGGAATACGGCAATGACATGGTGTGCTTGAAGAACTGCGACATCATCGCAAAGTCCATGTTGCGGACCATGAAGTTCGCTAGATATGCCCTTATGGTCGATATCACCTGAGTAAATAAGTTGGAGACGATCAAGCCGGCAATGAGGAGATGCAAGAGGTTTACATTTTGGTGAACGATAACGCCATCAAGGATATTTTGAATAATCAGCGGCGGAACAATTCCCAACATCTGAATGACGAAGGTGGCCAAAAACAAATGTGCGAGAATTTTCTTATAGGGTCTCAAATAACCCACGAATCGGACCCATGGCGATCGGGATGCGGCCAGTTGCACCATGTTCTGACCGGGAATGAAGAGCAGAGATGTGCCGCTCCAGCCGCGCTCAAACTCTTCCACGCTCATTTTCTTGAAACCGATTGCCGGGTCCGCCACCCATACGTTTCGATTCGAAATCCCATATACGACGATGTAGTGGTAGCCTTCCCAATGCACAATAAAAGGAAGGTCAAACCCCAGCAGCGATTCATAAGTGCACTGCACACCCCGCGTGGTGAAACCGAGCGATTCGCCCACCCGCGCGAGGCTATCCAAGGTGGCGCCTTGCGTCGTGACGTTGGCCAACTCACGCAGCTTGCCTAGCGTCATGGGAATCCCGTAATGCTTGCAAAGCATCGCCAGGCAAGCGGCGCCGCAATCCATCTCTTCGGCTTGCTCGACCAATGGAAACCGCTTGATTATCTTCTCGCCGAATGTCGGCTTAGAAATGAGATCGAGTACGACCGGCCGTTTGCGTCTTTCCGCCAATTTCTTTTGACGATGCAATTCTCTGTCGTGAAATCGAATCCGCTCTTCCAATACTTCTCGCAGCTTCGGATTACATTCCAGAATGAAATGAACTGTCTTCTCGGGAATAACCAACAGTGTGGTATCAACATTGGCAACAGCCGATGCCATCTGTTCCTGATGCATCAAACAAGCTTTTTCGCCGAATATTTCGCCGTCTCTTAACGTTGCAAGCGGATATACGGCGCCTTCCTCGCTCCGCTCGATTCGAACTTCTCCTTGACGTATAACGTATAACCTTCGATCGTCTCGGCCATCCTGCTTCAGAATTTCCTTACCGGCATTGACTCGCTTCACACCGACACTGCGAACAAACTCCTCCAGCTCGCTCTTGTTTACTTTGCCTCGAAGATCAAATAAGCGGGCTACGAATCCGCCCGCTGAGCTGATTGCAACATAGCTGGTGACAAAATCTTTCGCGGCGGCATTGCGAGAAATAATCGGCTCGATGATGCTGCGCGGTAAGCACAAAACCTCAGTCTTTACCGAAGCCCGCACGGCGGATTCATGACGGTAGTCGCGCAGCATGGCGATATCGGCAAACACCTCGCGCTCTTTCCGAACGCCCATGCTGATTTCTTTGCCCTGCGCTTCAGTGAATATGCGAACTGAGCCGGATTTAACAATGAACAAGCCATCGGCTGGCTCGCCAGCTGTGCATACGGTTTCACCGAAAGAAAACAATCTAGATTCTGCGTGGGCGGCCAATTGCTCCAACTCCTCACGCGTGAACGGAGACAATATCTCTACCGATGAGAGAAAGTCAGCAAGAGATTGCTGTTTCGATGGTGTATCCATTACGTTTCATAGTCTGAGAAAGGCCCCTCTCCCGCAGGCGGGAGAGGGGTTGGGGTGAGGGTATCTACTCGAATAGAAGCGCAAAATATTTGGCACGTCATTTCTCTGCAATCTTTTATATCTGCATAATTCCTTGGCCGTCGATATTCATACTAGCGCCCTCCCCCCCTCTCCCGCCTACGGGAGAGGGACTTCAGTGACTACTTCTAACTCGCCTCGATAATATGTTCCTGCGCCCTTGCCAATAGCCAGTCATCCTTAAGCAAACGCCGGATCTCAGTTGTCGTTTCCTCATCCAACACCGCCGTATGTTTCGCGTTCACCTTAAATATTTCGTAAAAAGACTTGTCCGGCGATGAAAACGGTCCGAGCAAATCTCCAACGGCTGCGTTAAACACTTTCGCTTCAACATCGGTTTTTAGCGAACCGCGCAACACCTTGCCGATAAGTCCGCCTTGCTCGCGTGTATCCGCAATCGAATGTTCTCGCGCTAACTCGGCGAAACTATCTGGATCATCTTCCAGCATGTACATCATCTCTTTCGCTTGACCTTCCGCTTCAACGGTTATGTGGCTCACCTCGATGCTTTCGAATTTCGGCGAGTGCGATTTGAAATAAGCCTCCACCGCTTTTTCATTGCACACTTCTTCCATCATCTTCTCTTGATACAAGCCATCGGTAATGAATACTTCGAATTCGTCGAGGCTGACACTAAGGACATCCAAGTAGTTATTCATATCGGTCGCCCTATGCAAATTCCGAACTCGTCGAAATTGATTGGCTCGTTCTTGTATTTCATCGGCAGATACCACCACACCGTGCTTCTTCGCTGCGCGGACCGTCAACTTGTCTCTCACGAGTTGCTCGATAAGGCTCTCGAACTGCCCGGTGAGCTTCAATATCCTGATGAACTCCTCGGTGCCGATGACTTCATTGTCAATACGTACAATCGCCGTCATGTCATCCTCCAATTTGTCGGAATGGGTCCAGTGCGAGATCGATCAAACGCCGTTCGCGAACAACGATTTCTGCCGTTGCCGTCATCCCATATCGCAACGGGTATTTGTTGTCCGCAACCACATAATTGTCCCGCTCAAGCGTTACCCGTCCTTCATAAACGGGTTGCTTGTTTTGTCCCGCCGGTTTTGTTGCGGGCGAAATATAGGCGAGCGCACCGTTGATGAGCCCATAGCGTTGATAAGGAAATGCATTGAACTTCAGTTTGACCGGAAGACCTTCACGAAGAAAGGCTCGGTCATGCTCGGCAATCTCGACCTTGAGAATAGGACGCGCGTTTTTCGGCGCGATTCCACCGAGTGGTGTATTCGCTTGAATCTTGTCCCCAGGCTGAGTAGAGGTTACGTCCGTGATAACGCCATCGACCGGCGCAACGATCAAGAGAAAATTGTCTTTATCAATGTTCTCGAATTGAATTCTGGCTGCCGCATCGGCCACGAGGCGCGCCGTTTGCACTTGCAACCGCAACTTCTCTTCCGTGATAGCAGCCTCTTTCTTCGCCGCATCATACTGTAGCTGAAACTTGGTCAGCTCCTGGCCGCTCGTCTCCAGTTGCGACTTGGCTTGTTCATACTCAATACCTTGCTTAGCGTTTAACTCGCTGATTCTCGATTGCGTTACTCGATAAGCATTTTCCGCGGCAAGCAAAGCGTTTTTCTTACTTTCAACCTGAAGTTGCGCTACGCCTCCGCCACCGGGCATCGCGAATAACCGCTCATATTTATCTGCCTCGCTTTTGGCTGCGTCGCGCGCTCGACGAGCATCCTCAAGCGCAGTGCGGGCTTCTTGAAGTTGCGCTCTCTGCCCTTCCGCCAGTTTTGTCGTTCCTTCCTGAAGACGCTTCTCTTGCTGATGTTCTTCCACTTCCATGGCCTGTTTTAACGCGGCAACTTTGCGTTCCATCAATGCTTTCTTTTCAGGAAACTCGCGCCATTCTCGCTCGGCATCTTCAAGCTTTAATTGCGCTTCAAGCGCATTGCTCGCGGCTTCGATAGCCCCTCTGGCATTCAGTCTGGCAAGTACGTCGCCCTTCGACACGGGCTGGCCTTCTGCGATATATAGATTCGCCAACTCACCATCGACGGGCGCATAAATGCGCCGAACATCCGATTCCGGCAAGAGCGAACCTTGCGCCGTTACCAGCACATCGGCGCGTCCGAAAAACGACCAGATCAACGCGGACAACACCAATGCGACCATGGCAACAATCATTGCGTAAGTAAACCGCCAAGGCTCCGCGGTTAGTATCGAAATACCTTCAGCGCTGTGATCTTCAAGCGCTTCCGTTAGTGGCTTAAGGGTCGTGCTCGAAGTAATATCCCGATTTATCCTGCGTCTGGCGGGCGCGCCGCTTCGTTGCCCGTCGCTTATTTGGAACGGCCAAACCGCGCTCCGGGCGCCTCGCAGCGCATCCCGCCAGACCTGTCTAAATCGGGATATTACTTCGAGCACGACCCTAAGGCGATTGTCGTTCATCAGATTGTCCATCACCTAGCAATGCCAGCTTTGCCTTTAGCAATCTAGGCTCCAGTACTGTGCGTAAGTCCAGTAGCGACTTGCGTTGTAACTCCGCTTCCGCTTTGATCTCTTCCTGAACCTTGTTCCACTGAACGGGCGGCTCGACTTTCAATTGCGCGTAAATCCGCATACCTCGTTGTGCATCTTGATGAGCTTCGGAAAGGAGTCGCGCTTGTGTTCGAAATTGATTAGAGATCTCGGCATCGAGTCGTTGTTTTCCTTCAATCGCACCATTCTCGCGATATTCGCCCCATAACGCTTGGGATCGATTCAGCAACTCTTGCGCTCGTGCAATCGCCTGATCCTTAACAGCACTAATATCCGATTCGGTGGCGCGTATGAAGTAAATGTCTTCGTTAGGATCAAGCGAACCATAAAATGATAGAAGGCGATCGTCGTATTTGCTGCTGTCAGTTTTTCGGCCGCTGCGTGTTTTTTGCAATGTCGTGAACTGTTCGAATATCGCTTTCTTATGATTCAGCTCGTTTGAAGCCGCATCAGCCCAAGGACCGTCGGCCATCTTTTGCAAATCGGCGAAAGCTCGATTCGCATCGCCTATTTTCCATGCCTTGGATACGTCCTCATATTGCCGAATGACGTCAGCGGAAGGAAACTGGCCGTCTGACGTTAGCGCGCGAAACTTGGCTTGAAACGGCGGTGTTGAAAAGCGATCTTTTGCCAAAAAGGTAATAATCGAACTTAACTTGCGGTTGCGTACCGCATTCTCCATTTCAATATACTGACGCAAATCCTGCCGCACGTTGTCTAAACCATCGATCCGGGGATACTTCTCCGAATATTCTTTCAGAACAGCGTCCAATGTTTCCGCGTGATCCCGATTCAATTCCGAGCCAATGGTCGCTTTCAATCGTTCAATCGCCGTTAAATACACCGCGTCATCGCTTTGTAGTTTACGCAGATGGCTAAGCGCTTCGGCGTATCTGTCCTTGAACGCCGGCACGTAGGACGAGATGGCGGTGAATGCTCTTTGGTGCCCTTGCGCATCTTCGTCCCATCGCTTGAGAAGCGCCTTTATTCTTTCTTCATCAGCATAGATTCTAATCGGTGCATCCACGCCACCTCGGCCGATCACGAATTTCTCAAGACTACCGATCCATTCTAGTTCGCTTACTAGCGTCTGTGCGTCAGCATTGTGAATACTGAGTTGCTTCATGCCGGCGATAACAGTATTTGCTTGATCGAATTTACGCGCTTGCAACAAGGTCAGCCACTCAGGCACATGCGCTTTGAGCAACGCTTCGACACTTAGTGCTTTGAGTTCCGCGTTGTCGGGATTCTGCTCAAGTCTTCGATGGGCATTTATCGCTGCCTGCGCATATTCTCCGCGTGCAAGAAGATCCTTCAGATCCCGTTCAAACGATCCCGTTAGATAAAGCGCGCTGAAAAATATTCCCAATAGCGCAACCAGAGATATTCCCCATCGGAACGCTCGCGCTTTGTTTATCCCGTTGCTTCCTGCAAAAGCTTCTGCGAGTTCGGATACGAAGATCGCGAATTTGCTCCGCGCACGGTGTTTGTCGTTTTTCCTCTGCGCATCGCCGGATTGCTCCAATGCCTCGTTATTATTTTTTTCATCTTGTTGTCGAGCATTATCGATGCAGAAGATATCCAGAAACGAGTCCGCGGCCGCAACAAACGTCGTCTTCTCTCCTTCTATTGCAAGCGCCTCCCTCTCCCCCAAGCCGTCTCCAGCTTGCGGGAGAGAAGCGAGTTTTGTCATTGTTAAATCGGATTTCGGTTCTTCTTTTTGCAAACTCACTTTATAGACAAAGTGATGTCCACCAAATGCCAGTGCTTCTCCATCGTGCAGCGGCTTAGCGTGTTCGTCCAGACGTTGCCCAGCAACGAACGTACCATTCGTGCTACCGAGATCCTCGACGAAAGGCGAACCGCCCTTTAGAAAGATATGCGCGTGACGCCGCGAGAGATAATTTACTTGGTGCGGATGCGCATCCTTGTAACGCGAAAATGTCTCGTCGGCTTTGCTGATCAAGAATGGGAACCGCGTAACGACAACCGGCTGCAATCCCAAATCATTACGCTCCGGCGTCAATGTCAGACTGATAAGTTTCTCGGCACGCCGTAGCGGGACAACCGCGCGCGCGCCGAAGTGCACCCGGTACGATAATGCTCTTCCGAAACAAACCTCGTCGCCGTCATGCAATTCGATGATTTTCTGCTGAAGGTTTACACCGTTCACAGCCGTCCCGTTCTTGCTACCCAAATCCGCTATATAGGCCACGCCATATTCGCAGAATATTCTTGCGTGTCGGCGCGATAGATCGGTGACAATATCAGGCGAGTAAGACTCAAATGGCGGTTCGGCTCTTCCAATGGCAAACAAACTTTCATCAATACGAATATCCCCCAACTCCGGATGAGAGATAGGCTTTAGAACAATATCGAAATCTTGATCCACTGTTGCGTGCATTTCGGCAATCAGCGCTGCATCAGGAGCCATGATCCTTAAAACTATTTATGTAACTGTTCCCCATTCATTCACTCGCGCTCGCGACATTGGTAGCAGGCCAACCACCACCCAATGTTTTATAAAGCGTCACCGTATCCGATAAAAGTTGCTGATGATTTGCTAACAACGCGAGCTGCGCCGCTAATAACGACCGCTCCGTTTCGAACACGTCCAATTGAGAGACAACCCCTTCCTTGAGTTGTGCCTCAATTTGAACCGAAACCGTTTTCAGGTGATCCACTTGTTCCTGCAATTGAACTCTCTGCTTCTTATGGGCATCGAGATTCACGAGTGCGTTCTCAACTTCTTCAAAAGCACCGATGACCGTTCGCCGATATTCTTCCTCGGCAACCTGGGTTTGCGCTTCAGTGGTTTTTACATGCGCCTTAACGCTCGGGTCCAATATGGGAATATTGATGCTAGGCAAAAGACCGACCGTGAAAGTTTTCAGCAAGTCGGTGAGCGCGAAGCTGGACGTTCCTCCTCGTCCGGTCAAACTAACGGAGGGCAATTGCGCGAGCTTTGCCTGCCCTACCAAGTTATATGCTTCCAGGACGCGATATTCGGCGGCGACAATATCGGGTCTACGTTTAAGCAACTGCGAAGGAAGTCCGGCAGGTACTGCCGGCAGCACAACTTTTTCCTGTAGATGACCGGGCTCAACATTGAAGTTACCAGCCGGTATACCTAGCAACGTCGCAAGCGCATTGCCGGCTAAGGAACGAGCTCTATTAAGTTCCAAAAGCTCATTCGTTAATCGATTGATCTCCGCGCGTTGTTGCAACACACGAGTGTGAGGCAGCAAACCGTTCTGGCGCATGGCTTCATAGATATTTAATATCTGCTTGTTCTTGTCCAAGGTTTGTTGTTGTTGATCTATTTGCTCGTCCAATTGAAGAATCTGAAAATAAGTCGTCGAAACATCGGAAACGAGCTTCAAATATCCGGCACGCCAATCCGCTTCCGAGGCTCGATATTCCGCCGTCTGCGCTTGAACTCCTTTTTCGACTTTGCCCCAGATGTCGATATCCCAATTGACCTGAGTGCCTAAATTGAATTGTTTTGTAAACTTTTGTCCGGTGGTTTTTTCAAAGCTAGCACCGGCGCCCATATCCAAAGTCGGCAATGCACCCGCGCGCGCCTCGCCTATTTCCGCGCCGGCAACCCGGATGCGTGCAGCGAGAATCTTTACGTCTAAGTTACTATCGATCGATTGACCGACCAGCTTATCCAAATAGGGATCTTGAAATTCTTTCCACCAATCCGGCCTGATCGTGTCAGCGGCGGAAACCGCCGGCTGCTGCGACCACGATGCCTTAGCAGGCGTGTCGGGACGCTTGTATTCCGGCTGGCTCACATCGGCACAGCCCCATAAGAGAACCGCGCAAACGCTAGCAATAAGCGAATACCGATGTGCCAATAAATAAAACATCACCTTCTCCTACGATGCCCTTTCCGCGATCGTCCATGCTTTCGAATCGACAAACACATTCAATAAACGTGAATCGAGCGCACCTGCTCGGCATTCCACAGTCATAAGATCCAGCGCCGCATCCAACGGCATGGCTTTCTTGTATGGGCGATCACCGGCGGTAAGCGCATCGTAGATATCGCAAATAGTCAGCATTCGGGTTTGAATGCTTATCTGGCCGCCACGCAAGCCCATGGGATAACCTGAGCCGTCTAATTTCTCGTGATGACCATGCGCTATAGCGGGAACGCCAGCAAGATCACGAGTCCAGGGAATTAAAATCAAGAAAGAATAGGAGTCCGCCACGTGCGCTTCAATCTGCTGGCGCTCTTCCTTTGTTAAACAACCCTTGGAAATACTCAGCGCCGAAAACTCATACTCATCCAATAACGGTGAGACGAAATCATCCGCTTCGCGATAAGCATATCCAATGATGTCTCTCAACTCCGGCAATCCCTCTGCATGCAAAATAGTAGGCTCGTTCGCACGTTGAATTGCCGCGAAAAATCGATCAAGGCGCTCGCATTCCTCTTTAAGCTCCTCATCGATCTTCCTCTTATATTCTCTGAACGCGACAATGCTCAACTCACTCTGACAGTGCAGTTCAGCCAGCCGGCGATAGGCTTCCCGCTCCAAGCAAACCCGCGCGCACTTGAACCGGGATTCCAATAAGCGCATTTCAAAATGGTGGAGTTTCTTCTCCTTGCGGAGAACGTGTTCCCGCACGCCTACCTTTCCGAAATCGTGCAACAACGCGGCATATCGAATTTCCCGCAATTGATCTTTTGTAAACACAATGTGCTTGAGATCGGCGCTGCCGGCTCGATCCACCGCCTTTGCCAGGTTTTCGGCATAACTCGCCACTCGGAACGAATGTCCCGCAGTAGCCGGATCTCGCTCTTCGATTGCCTGAACCGAAGCACGAACGAATCCATCCAGCATTCGTTGGATATCGGAATACAACTGAAAGTTTTTTAAGGCAACGGCGGTTTCCGCACAGACACCGGTGAGCATTTCGAGATCAGCTTCCTTGAATGCGTAAGGGTCTGAAGAGGTGTCCACCTGAATCAATCCCAACACCTCATTTTCGAGGATTAGCGGAACACACATAACACTGCGAATCGCCTGGTCGATGATAGATTCGTGCGTGGAAAAGTGTCTATCCGACAACGTATCCACCGAAAGAATCGACTGCTTCTTATTGAGTACCTCATCGATGATCGTTTGAGATATCCGAATCTGCTCTAGATTCACGATCGTGCCGTCGCGCCGTCGGGCGGCGACTAGCGTTGGCGCTTCGCCCTCATTTTGCCGCAAGAGAATGAACGCACGCTCAGCCAGCGGGAACAATTCGAAGATAAGATTCATTATCTTCTCAGTCAACGTGGCGCGATCAGTCACCGCACCAAGCGCAATACCCACTTGCGCCATGGCGTGAAGTTTCCGAACGACTAATTGCACATCCCCCTGCGTTATCTCAGGCGTGGATTCGAATGATCGCGTCAACTGGGTCGCATCGACCGATTTGCTAATGATGGCCGGCACGCTCTGGCGCGCGGGAACAACCAATGAGTGAAACACAAGCTGGACAGAGGAGACAGCGAACTCGTCACCGTCCCGGAGTGGACGCCATGTTCCAGGCTGCAGCCTACTACCAAGAACAAAGGTTCCGTTGCACGAATGAAGATCTTCCACGAAATAGGTATCGGCTCGGCGTTTGAGTCGTGCGTGCCGCCTGCTTACGGTATCTTCGGGAATACGCAGGTATCTGCCCGAGGTTAACGAGTCCTGCGGATCACGCCCGATGACCACTTCATCATGAAGCGGAAATACCGATGTCTCACCGGCGCCTCCGATTATTTCCAGATAAGCCATTACCGCGCGTGTTGATTCAGCAACGGCTGTCATGTTTGTCATCTCAACACCTTTGATTCCACTTCGTGTTAGAAACGAATCACATTTTGTATCTAATGCGAAATGGAATAACCGTCATCTACATGAGAAGACGCATCAAGTAGATGTAATTAGACACTGCACAAAAATGTGGGTTCCGGTGAAACGAGATCGTATGCCGACTCCTTACTTTACGGTGATCGAGATTTTTTTCGAATAGACCGGTGGATTGTGAGGAATATGTCTATCGTCGCCCATCAATAGCTGCAAGGTATGTTTTCCGGGAGAAAGCTCGACCATCGTTTCCGTTTCACCCGCACCGAAATGCAAATGATTCTTGTCCGACGGTATCTCTTGATCCAACGGCGGCAATTCCGTATCGATTAGTAAATGATGATGGCCAGTATTCGGGAACTTCACATCTTTCGGTGCAACACCCATATTGCGTAGACCGAACCACACTCGAAACGGCTTGCCGGCAGAAATAACTTGATCATTATTCGGCCAGCCAATGTAGAGAAAGGCGTTGGCGGGAGCCGGTGTGCTGCCGGCGAATGCGACACCGGAGAAAAACAAAATCGCGAGTGCTAAGTACTTGTGCAAAAGTTTTCCAGCAAGGCGCGCCGACGCAGACAGTACAAAGCGGTACGGCAAGGAGGCGCAACGCCGCTGGAAGACTTTTGCACAAGTACTCATTGAGCGAGCGAGGTTCATAAGAGACTCATTGCACGGTGATCGAAATTTTTTTCGAATACACAGGAGGATCATGAGGTATATGGTCATGGTCTCCCAACAATAGCTGCAATGTGTGCTTTCCAGGAGGAAGCTCAATACGCGCTTCGGTCTCGCCGGCTCCGAAATGAAGATGATTTTTATCGGAAGCAATTTGCTCATCCATCGATGGCAAATCCGTATCGATCAACACATGATGGTGCCCCACATTGGGAAGATTGATGCCTTTAGGACATACACCCATATTACGCAGGCCCATGCGCACCCAGAATTTGCCGCCGTGAATAACGGCGCCATCAGGAGGCCAGATGATGTAGGTCTCCGCGTTCTCAGGAGATGGTGTGCGCGCGGCAACTGCCGGAGCGATACCCACAACGATCATAACCAAAGTAAAAAAAAATTTTGCTCTTAGCATGAGGCATCCGCAACGCAATAGCTAACGGCACATTAAAAATAAGTACAGCTTGTATAGAACTCATTGGTGAGATAACGATCGATTGTCACTCTATCTTTCATTTTTAAGCTTAGATTGGAAGCCGCCAAAAAAATAGAGAGTCGCCGTTTCTTTTGCGGAGACGATTCCGATGAGCTAATTTGAATAGAGTAGTCTCGAATTCGGAGTCCGAATGATTCCCGGTCGTAAGGCGTAGGATAAATATGGATACGACGTGTGGGAAAAAGCTATTGATCATCGGCGTATTCACGGCAATCCCCTGGAGTTTGGTTAATGCCGGCGACTATCAAAGTGAGAATTCCGTTGTAGTGCGCGAGCCAATCCTTCTCGCCGGCGTTATTCCAAAAGATAGTGCCGAACAATACGAACTCACCTTCTGGGAATCGATCAAGGACAGCGAGGTGGCGAGCGATTACGAAGCCTATCTAAAAACCTATCCCAATGGCCGCTTTGCTAGCTTGGCGCGAGCTCGCATCGAGAGATTGCGCACGGCCGCGCCAAAAGCTCAAACACCGCCGCAGCGGGTTAGCCCAAGCCCTACGCCTGCCCCACTAGCAAAGGAGAAGACGCAGCCGGCACCAGTTACTCCACCGCCACTTGAAAAATCGTCTAACAGCAACACGAGCGTCAACGAAATTAAAGACTGCCCTGCCTGTCCGGCAATGATCGTGTTGCCTCAAGGCGAATTCATGATGGGAAGTAACGCGAGCGACCCTACGGAAAAACCAGCACATCACGTATCGATCAACAAGGCTTTTGCAATCGGGAAATATGAAGTTACCGTTGAGCAATGGAACGTTTGTGCGGACGCCGGCGCTTGCCCTCGCATCGCGCCTGAAATCAATGCAGGGAAGAATATGCCAATGCGCGATGTAAGTTGGGACGATGCACAGCAATACGTTAAATGGCTGAACTCCGTCAGCCGCAAGCCTTACCGGCTGCCGACGGAGGCCGAATGGGAATATGCGATCAGAGCAGGAACCACTACACGTTATTGGTGGGGTGAGCAGATGCGTACCGGTAATGCAAACTGCAAGGATTGCGGCGAACCGTGGCATCAGGAAGCCCCCGCTAATGTAGGGTCCTTTTCTCCTAATCCATTCAAGCTTTACGACATGAACGGCAGCGTCTGGGAATGGGTAAGCGACTGTTGGCACAATTCCTATAAAGGCGCGCCTTCGAATGACTTGTCATGGGATGACGAGAGCTGCCGGGTTCGTGTGATACGAGGCGGATCATGGCGTGAAGGAGCAACTTATATGCCGTCTTCGACACGGTTCAAATATGATGCCGGCGTGCGCCACTCGCAGAATGGTTTTCGAGTGGCGAGGGATGTGCAGTAGTGGTCAGTCATGTTGAGTTTGTTAGCTATCCTTGCTTTTAGCACTCCCTCTCTCGCCTGTGGGAGAAAGGAGTGCATGCGAAAGCTACAGCGTACGAGCCTTGGTAGTAATCTGCACGAAATCGACAGCAATTCGTTCCGCACCGTATTTATCTGTCATTTGCCGCAACTGCTTCTCTACCGTTCGCAAATAATCCGCTGTAGATTCGTGCTCTGAACGAATACTATCGAACAGCGGCGCAGGAGTGACGAGAAGCACAATCAATTCGCTTCCGAATGGCTTCGCGATCTCCCAGTTTCCAAGACCTCCAACCGTAGCCGCGTAGTTCGGCGGAGCCTGGTTATCCTTGGCTCGTGGGCTTGGTACCATATGAACGACGTTGCCATCTAAGACGAAATAATCCACATTAACGAAGGAGTCATAAGCAGGCGTCGTAATGTCGACGATCAAAGGATCGCCTTCTGTTAATTGCCCATTTGACTCTTTCGTATGAATCGAAGCGGCTCTTCCTGCTTGCCGGTTTCTTATCCAATACGGAGAATATGTGTTGATCACATCGCACTTGTCATCGCTCACCTGCTGAACATCGGCATCTACCGTCGTCACGCCGGGAATCGCACTTAACATTTCTTTGAAACGAGTGATACCGACACCCTCTGGAATATATCCTTGTACTTGCAACGCATGATCGCGAACGGAAGCCACCGTCGCTGAACATGGCACTTGCGCAAGTATCGGCGTAACGGATGCGAGGGAAAGTTCCGGGACTACCGGCTGCGTGGGTTGTGGACGATTAGCCGGCGGCATAATCGGAACCGCGTGCTCTCCATCGGGACCACTCGGAGATTCCCGATAATACTTAACGGTGACGGCAAGGAATACAGCAATCACTAAACCCGATGCGGCTAGCGCGGCATACCTCACTATCCGGTGTCCCCCGCTCATTTCCTGCAGAAAGCGCGTTACAGTGGGCGTTCGAGTTTCCCGGTCGAATGATAAGGCAGCCTTCAATGCTCGCCATTGCCGATGCCCTAAATTTTTTGGCCGCTGCGGCTTTACTCTCGCATTTCTCGCTTGTGTCGCGGGTAAGCGGTCAAATGGATGTCGTCCAGTCAAAAGCTCATAAGTAATGCATGCCAGTGCATAGATATCATCTCGCGGATCGGGTTCGCGATGCTCTAACATCTCTGGGCTTGCATAGGCCGGTGTCAGCCCTCCCAGACTACCCGCATCGAAAACAGTAGCCTCACCGTCATTCTCCGGTCTCTGAAAAACGCGCGCGATACCAAAATCGATCACTTTCACTTGACCGGTGTCCGTCAAAAACACATTGGCCGGCTTGAAGTCGCAATGAACAAAGCCGCGCTCGTGCGCATAAGCTAAGGCTTTTCCCATGCCGCCCACAATAAGCATAGTTTCTGCAAATGACATTCCTGAGAAACCTGGCGTTCGCAGCGTTTGACTGAGCGGCTTGCCTGCCAAATATTCCATCGTCAAGAAAACCATCGTTCCATCACGATCGAAGTCGTACACGGTCACGATATTGGGATGAGCAAGCGTTTGTGCTTTCTTGGCTTCCCGTTGCAACGCAATTAGTGATTTCGGATGACCACGAAACTGGACATTCAGCGCTTTGATCGCGATATAGGGATTGCGATCGGACGCTTCCAATTTGCGTAGATCCAACGCCTTGTACACAGTACCCATACCGCCGAAACCAAGACATTCCTGCAACAGGAATCGGCCATTCAGCGTATCTCCGACGCCTTTCATTCGCTCCAGTACGACAGCAGGTTTTTCGTTGTCTTCACTTGCTAGCGATGACGATGGTCCTGAAGAAAAATGGCTAGCGGGATCTGTCTGAACGCGGGTTTGATCGGCGTCCTCATTTCTCTGCGACGCGGCCAAGTTTTCGATCCGCTGATGTACTGCCACATATACGTCAAGCGGCAATGGTGCCTTGACATGCTCTTCGGCAAGTATTGCTAACAGCCGTGCGCCATCGGCGTGATCGGCTGCCAGTACGTGGTCAATCTGTGCGAAAAACTCGTTGTGGGACTGATCACCGCTTCGAAAGGCACGTATCGCGTCTGTAAGACTGACCATACGTTTTCTGTGGGTTCCGGGTCTTGGTCTGGTAAGCGGCTTTATTCCGTTTGACTGCGCAATATCTGCAATCTAGCAACGGGGAATAAGGTGCAAGTAATAAGAAAAACTATAGTACAAATCCAATAACAATTTATCGAAGCGCTCAGCAACAAGCATGTGTTGCTTCACAGACAACACTATCTTCACATTCTGTTGGGTATTGCCCACCACTTAGCATCTTCATATACAGCAACAGTCCTTCAGAAATATTCCATCTCGATTTATATATCGCAAACTTTCAATCGGTTATAAATTTTTTCACGATGCTCGCGAGAGACTGGCACAACGCATGCTCTATCTCTATCGAGCGCAAATGAAATGCTCAAACTTAAACCAGCAACTTTTTACTTACTTTTATAGGAACACTGCAATGAAAACTCTGATAATCAAAGATCTGTACCTCAGCGAAAAATTGGATAGCAAAGCAATGGCCGCGGTACATGGCGGTATGTTGAAAGGCGTATACCCTTTCCCCAGCTATAGCCAATCCAAGTCTGACCTGTCATTCGATGCGACCCAAATAATTGGGCAAAGCCAAAATGTCGCTAACGCGAATGGCAACAACGTAGCCTTCTTGGATAAGTCGAAGATCACGTCCACATTGACCACGGATCAGACCGCCAAGAACAACATCAACTTCTAATCGTTTCTTACTTAACTTTTTTATTACTTACTTTTTTAGGAGCACTGCAATGAAAACCCTGATGATTAAAGACCTAGCACTGACCGAAGAATTGGATCGCAAGGCGATGGGCGCCGTACACGGCGGTATGATGAAAGGCGTCGTATACCCACTTCCCAGCTACAGCCAATCCAAGTCCGGCCTTATGTTCGATGCGACGCAAATAATTGGGCAAAGCCAAAACGTCGTCAACGAAAACGGCAACAATGTGGCCTTCTTGGATAAGTCGAAGATCACGTCCACGGTGACTACCGATCAAACCGCCAAGAACAACATCAATTTCTAATCATCCATAGCCAACATGGAGGCCTTAACGGCCTCCATCCGAAACCATGAAACCGAAGGAGAAATCTACCATGTCATCACTTATGATTCACGACATACCCCAAAGCAAGGATCTCGACCATAAAGCCATGTCAGCCGTTCGCGGAGGAAGTTCTTGGTTGGATGGTTTGGGCCCTGCCGCTAATGTCAAAGTTGACGTAAACCAAAATATCGCTCAACTGCAGGACATCCAAGTAAATGCCCTCAATAACGTTGGCGTAGTCGGCGCCGGATTCGGACCGCTGCGTTTGAATGTTAGCCCGACGCAAAAAGCGAACGCCAACGCCAGCTTTTAAGCTCGGCAAGCAACAGAAACGACGGAGGCCAAAGATCTCAAACGGGCTCTAAACGTCTCCCGTCGCCTACAATAAAGTTAGAGCACACAAAACTCTGAGGAAAAATGATGGCCACTATCGTTGTTAAAGATCTACCGGAAAACATAGATCTTGATCGCGAAGCAATGACTTCGATAACCGGTGGCGCGCGCATGCGCGCGTCTAAAACCATTTTCACGCACCTCCCGTTACAGGGATCGCGAATCGTTAACTATCCACCAGGTTTTCCACGTACACCGTTAGCAAACGTGAAAAACGCTTACAAAAAATAGCATGATCGATTTGATTTTTTTTGGAACCTACGGCGCGACCAAAGGTTGAGACTACGGTTTCTAAAGAAGTCTATTGGTACTCACAGCGCACTTTCTGCCCTCATTGGAGACACAGCATGGCTGCAATTACTATCAATGATCTACCGGTAAATCGCACCTTGGACTACAACGCAATGTCGTCCATTAGCGGTGGCGGTGCGTCGTGGGTCTACGGATGGATAACTCCTTACGTTGCGAAATCCTCCGGCGTCGATCCGGTTATCAATTTCTACCAGGTCAACAACAGCTATTATGCCGATCAACTGATCAATCAAGTGCAAGTAGTCGACGTTAATAACACGGCGCCCAATTCGAACGTCAATGTGGTGGTCGGCGAACGTAGTTTAAATAATGGGCATCTTTTGTAACCTACTGCGCTGGCTCAACCTAGACCTACTCGCTACGGTTCCGAAAGATGTCGAATAAATTCTAGAAATTTTCGTAACGTGTCCCCCGCCCAATTTCGATGGTCATCAGCCGCTCACTCGCATACGGGCCTAGTCCGTGAGATAAACGAAGATGCGTACCTCGACCAGCCGGAGCGAGGTTTATGGGCCGTCGCCGATGGCATGGGTGGACATGCTGTCGGCGACGTCGCAAGCGGCATGGTTATCGATATCTTAAGCAAGATACCGCCGTCTATTAATCTTATGCAGCTCGTCGCCAATGCACGGCAGCAGCTACAGCGCGTGAATAAACAGCTTCGAGCAGAAGCAGCGCTTCGTCATGTGCAGATTATTGGCAGCACGATTGTAGTCTTGCTCGCATGCGACGTTCGTTGCGGATATCTATGGGCGGGTGATAGCCGGATTTATCTCGCTAGAAATGAACGCCTAACACGCCTTACTCATGATCACAGCCGCATTGAAGAATTGAAATCGCGACATCCCCACAACGCCGCATATAGCACCCATCAACCAGCTCGCAATGTAATCACTCGCGCAGTCGGCGCCAGCGATACCCTGGAGCTTGATGAAGGCACGATGGAAGTGAAGGACGGAGATATCTTCCTACTGTGCAGCGATGGGCTTAGCAATGCGCTGAGCGAACAGGAAATCGGCAGCATGCTATTTCCCGGCAATTATCGGCAAGCATGTGAAGCGTTGATTGACCTGGCGCTCAAACGCGGAGGTCGTGACAATATTTCCGCTGTGGTGGTGGGGGTCGAGGACTTATACAGCGAGGAGAAGACTATCGTAAACCCCGCTTTGTGATGATTATATTTGTAGAAAATGACGTTGGCGTACCGCCGGCCGTTTGCTGGGTCCTACGCGGGCTTTCAAGTGCTTTATTTTTTTCGTCAATACTGAATAAATTTTGCTCCTTGTGGCCAATCGTTTTCGCTGGCAATGATATAGATGGCAATGTTACAAATTGGCGGAGCACAGCAAGCGCATACAACTCCCTAATCATGCTCTGCCCTCGGCTCATGCTCTCCACCAGCGTTCTGTACAAAACGTAAAAACGCCTGCTCAAGCGTGATGGCATTACGCACTTCGGTTATTTGATGCCCTGCGGCCACAAGACGCTGTATCCATTCCACCAACTCACGCTCTTGCACCTGAACTTGCCACTTCTCTTCTCCTTGACTCTCTACACCCGCAACTTGAGCAATACCACGGCTTCGGATTATTAATTCATGATGTGAATCCGCGACGAGTTCCGCCGGTGTGTTCACGGCACGCAATGTGCCCTTATGAATAACACCAAATCGATCCACCAAACGCTCGACATCGCTCAATACATGCGAAGAGAAAAAAATCGTTCCACCGGCGCTGCGATAGTCACGCAAGATATCGACCACTTCCTTGCGCCCCACCGGGTCCAGACCTGATAGCGGTTCATCGAGAATAAGAAGCTTAGGTTTACATGCAAGCGCATGCGCGAGCGCCGTCCGTTGCGTCATTCCTTTAGAGAAAGTACGAATGCGTCTGTTGGCAACATGCGCGATACCAAATCGCTCCAACACGCTCATGCAATGTTTTTGTAAATCGGTATCGGAGACCTTATGCATTCGACATCCCATCATAAGCACTTCCAACGGGGTCAAGTAATCATATAGATATGGACTTTCCGGCACATAGCTCATACCTAAACGCGCCCGATAATCATCAACCGGAATGCCGAACATTTTGGCTGTGCCGCCATTGGCGATAATGATGCCGGTCAAAATTTTTATAGTCGTACTTTTACCGGCGCCGTTTGGTCCTATGAATCCGAACGCTTCGCCTTCCTTCACCTTTAACGATACATCGCTAAGCGCTTTAAAATGACGAAATTTGCTATCGCGATACGTTTTACTTACACCGTCTAGTTCAATGATCTCAGACATATTGCTACTCACATTTCATTGGGAATCATCCGCCACTATCTATGGTTTTGGAGTCTGCTTGCAAAGAATCAACTCAATCGCACACTCGCCTATTTGACATAAGTGTCTGACCAACGCAAAGCAGTCGATATCGAAACGTCGAACGCAATAATTCATACACATCACTGTTTCACTCATTTCATACATTAGACCCATCTCTAATTATTTACCGATGCGGTCATGAATTGTCGGCGCGGCAAAAACAATCGTGTTACTTCTTATCGTCCTGATTGGCTTTTGTAGGTTTTGTGATGGTGGGAATACCATTGGAATCCAGAGAATAACCTTGACCGAATGGATCTTCCGGAATGCTCGTTAGCAATCCCGCATCAACCAATTCCTTCAACACTCTCGGCGACCGTCCTTCTTTTGCTGTGAATTTCTTCGCGGCGTCTTGAAGCGCTGCCAAGCTTCGCAGTCTGGTCAGCCGTAATTCCAAATGCTTCTTCAAATCTTTATCGCGAGTGTTGCTTGCCATCGCTTGGATCATGCCCATGGCAACGCGCGGATCATTACCTTTCTCATACCAGCGCGCGGCCATTGCCAAAAACATTTCGCGATTACCGGCCGGCGAGCGTTCAGCTGCGACACGCACATCCTCGGCGCCAGCAGCCGAATCTTTCAAGAAATAATATTTATCGAACCCCAGAAAAAAAGGAGGCATCGCATCCCACTTGCGAGCATCGGTAGCCGCTTGCTGAATGTGCATGTCTGCATCGACTTGATCGTTCCACGGAAGAATCGCTTGGGATATATAGTAGTTATCTTCGTGAGCGGGATTAAGTTTAGAGGCGTCCTTTTGCACCTGCCCCAATACCTTGTAGGTTTCCGCATCCAATTGACCAGTCCCAACAACCAGCGCTCGAAAGACCGCTAGATTCGCTGCAAGATATCGATCTCCACCAGCCATGATTACTTGAATCGGCGCGGGAACGGCGATACTGAATTGGTCCTTTACGGAGGGGCGCGGGACATGTTCCAGTACATTCACTGAAATCGCATACAACGATACGAATGCGGCCCATAGCCCTGTAATAACAATAGCATTCGTTGACTTCAATTTATCAAACATGACCGGTTTAAGTTTTTACTTTTAGCGATAACGCATCGGCAACACGTTCCATAACGCCGGCCCAATCACCTCTTTCTCGCTGGCGAAACAGCCGCGCCGATGGGTACCATGGACTATCTTCGCAATCCAACAGCCAACGCCAATCAGGCGCTGTAGGCAACAACGTCCACACCGGTCGTCCTAACGCGCCTGCTAAATGCACGACCGATGTATCGACCGCGATCAATAGATCGAGTTGTTCGATTACCGCGGCGGTATCGAGAAAATCTTGAAGCTCCGGCGCAAGATTAACAAACGCCATTCCCTGCGGCGGCTGCAGCCCCTGCTCGGACGGTTGCCCTTTTTGCAAACTAAAAAACGTGACGCCCGGTATGGCCGCCAATGGCGCGAAATCGGCAAGCTTACAAGATCTCCTACGATCGTTCGCATGTTTTGGATTACCAGCCCAAACAAGTCCAACGCGAAAATCTTTATAGTCGGCAAGGCGTTGTTTCCATTTTTCCAAACGATCGGCGGGCGTAAAGAGATAGGGCTCGCTCATGCCTAAATCGCTTTCGCCCAACTGCAATACATAGGGCAAACTCATGAGCGGCACTTCGACATCGAATTGAGAAGCGTCCATCCGAACCGATTTGCTCCATGGGATAACATCACCAACATATGGGCATTGGCATACGACAGAAATTAGATCATCCTGACATTCCAGCGTTACGCTCACTCCTTCTAGCTTCGGCAGAAAGCGAAGAAATTGGAAAGCATCTCCGAAGCCTTGCTCCGTATGCACGAGAAGCCTCCGCCCTTTGATTTCCTCGCCGTTCCAGCGAGGGATGGCGGATTTTCGCCGCTTGCTTTCAATAACGTCACGAAAACGCCACTCGTACTCTCGCCATCCTTGGTTATAGTCTCTAGTCGGCAGATAGCACCAAGACAAGGTCGTATGAGCGAGGACATTTTTCGAGTCTAGAGAGAGGCAATGCAAACACGTCTGCTTCGCGCGCTCAATGTCCCCCGAGTGCCAATAAACCGAAGCGAGAGATGCCCATGCACCCGCATCGTTAGGATCGATAGACACTGCTGTATTTAGCGATGACAACGCTTCTTCCATTCGACCTTGATCGAAAAGTACTGCGCCTAATTCCACATGCACAAATACCAAGTCCGGCGATAATTCGAGCGCACGACGTAAATATATTTCCGCGAGCTTCTTCTGCTCCGAGCGAGCGCACACGCGGCCGAGATTGGCCCAGGCGAATGCGAAGCTCGTGTTAGCCAATACTAAGGGTTGCAAGAGCTTATTAGCCTTGTCGAAATTCTCATCGCCAAAATACAAGACCGCCAGATTGTTGGTGGCGCGAGGATGCGACACATCGATTTCTAATGCTTTTTCATATGCGGCCATCGCTTCTTGATTTTGAGAAACACGCTGTAATGTGCGGCCTAAGTGGAAATGCACATCCGCCGTATTTGGCCACTTTGACGCGGCTTCTTGAAATACGTCGATAGCCTGCTGGTAATCGAGACGATCAAAATAACGCTCGCCCAAGACTAGATAATCGGCCAACTGAAGCGTGTTAGCTGTGCGCGCATTGTTTAATATACCCAGCGCTTCGTCTTCATTGCCTACAGCAAACCGAATGCGGGCGGCTTGAGAGCTTGCCTCTTGCTCGGTTCTACCATCGAATAACGGAAGCAATTCATGTGTGGATTTCGTTTGAATGGCTATAGTCGCAATAGACTTGAAAGCGGCTGATGATAAGTTTTCCTCTGCCGCCAATAACTCGCGACAACATTCGATTGCCGTATCTACGTTGCCAGCCTGAGCAAACACATAAGCATCAAGACATTTCGCGCTGACTTCGTCCAAGCTGTTTTTATTCGCGCATACCAAAGACATAAGCGCATCGTGGGCTTTGCGAAAAACGCTCGGCCAATCACCGTAAGCATCTTGCCGAAATAACCGCATAGAGGGATACCAAGGCGTATCCTCTCTATCCATCATCCAACGCCAGTCGGGACTAAACGGAAGAATTGTCCAGACAGGTTTTCCCATTGCTCCAGCCAGATGAGTCACCGAGGTGTCGACCGATATAACCAGATCCAGATTCTCGATGACTGCCGCCGTATCCGAGAAATCCGCAATGTCCTTATCTAGTATCTCGAATTCCATATTCTCAATCGGAGAATATGCTTGGGACAGCGACTTACCCTTCTGTAAAACATACCAACGGACTCCTGGAATTCGGCCCAGGAGAGCGAATTCGGATAAACGACACGAGCGATTATGGTCGTTCTTGTGCTCAGGATTACCGCCCCACACAATGCCGATTTTGAAAGCGCTTACAGGGCTTAATCTCTTTTTCCAAATGGCAACCCGTTTTTCCGAGGCGCTAACATAAGGCCCATCCCAAGGAATGGTATTTACAGTCGTACCAAATACCTTTGGCAAACTCAGTAACGGGATTTGAAATTGGTAGGAAAGGGGCTCGCTTTTAGCAGGATCGGGAGACTCCGTATTACTTATAGGCAAGTCCTCCTCATCGTCCCCGACAAGCAGTTTGTATACTGGTTGCCCAGAATTGAAAATTATATTTGCGCCGCGCTCCTGCACATATTTCATATATCGCATGAATTGCAGGATGTCTCCAAAGCCTTGCTCGCTATGCACTAACAACGCTTCACCATTCAATTGACTGCCATCCCATTGCGGTTCCGTATACGGATGAGGACCTAAAATGGAATCGGGGTAAAAGCGGTATTCAAAATCGTCGAATCCTTCCTTGAACTGCCCTAATAACAAATGGGCTAATGCGCGATTCCAGTGAGCCAGCGGGTTATCAGCATCTTTTTCCAGCCCGAGATTGTATTCTTGCAACGCTTCTTGGATTTTATTCACGCGGAAAAAGAAAAAGCCACGAAAGAAGTGCGATAAAACACTGTCATTGTCTATCCTCTCCCCTTCCGCCATGGCCCTCTGCGCTTCTTCTACTAAATTCACACTTAGCAGAGACGCGGCAAGTCGAAACCATCCGCCTGCCTTTTCTGGCGCTTGAGACAGCAAAACAAAAAGTGTGGCTTGGGCTTCCGCAAAACGGCCGACACCTGACAGCAAATCGCTTTTTTCCTCTAAAACATTGACGTCAAGAGGGTTCAGTTGAAGCGCTATATTAAGTTGTTCTTCCGCTTCTTTTGATCGCTTCAATCGAGCAAAAACTTTCCCCAAATTAAAATAGGGATCGATAATGCTGGGAGATAGGCTAACTGCTTGTTGAAGAAACGGGAGCGCATCCGAATAACGCTTCTGCTCGCAAAGTAATGCGCCTAGATTGCTTAGTGCATCTACATGTTGCGCATTCGCCGATATAGCTTGCCGAAAATAATCTTCAGCGGTATCGAGACTTCTTTCCTGCTTATAAATCAGCCCTAAATTAGTTAATGCTTCCGGATAATTGTCACGCAAGCTTAACGCGTTTCGACAACTTTTCTTTGCCTCGTCCAAGCGATCTGCGGCAAGCAGTAATACAGCCAGATTATTATGAATCTCTGGAATAGATGTATTAGATCGAATTGCTGCTTCCAATTGTTCGATTGCAGCGTCGGGAAATCCTTCGTCCTGAAGCACAAGGGCGAAGTTCATTCGCGCTTGAACATTACTCGAGTCAATTGCGATCGCTTGTTCAAGAAAGTCGTGCGCCCGCGGCAAATCGCCGAGTTGGTAACGCAACGTTCCCAATAAATAGAGAAGTTGAGGATTTTTAGGCACCTGGTTGAGAAGCACGGCGTATTGTTCGCCTGCTCTCGCGAGATCACCAGATACGTGTATTTGAAATGCCGAAGATATTTGTTCTTCAATCTCGTTCATAACGAAATGGTGAACTTGCAGTGTAAATGCTGCTTATTAGGAAAAGACAATCGTCAGACGGCAAATACTGAGTCGACGGAAGAAATCGCGAGACTCAAAAAATTTCTTACATCGCTCTGAGCGCTTTTGTCTTGTGCTTTCTTGTTATCCTCAAGCACCGATACGATAGCGATCGATGCAAGAATACCAATAATCGCGATGACAACCATCAACTCAATTAATGTAAAACCGCCACGCCGGTGATCTTTGATTTTTTTCATTTTAGCAACCAGTCGCTATTGAAATTCTCGTCGCTTAAAGAAATATGTCGCCGCCAATAAAGTGATAACGCAGTAAGCCAGAGACATCAGCACTGGCCATATGATTGCACTAGACGCGGGCCACTGGCCGTATAACGTCGCAGCGCGAACATCCAATCGCCCTAAGTCGGGAATTACCCACCGAAAAAAATCGACGATTGGACCGAGTGAGTCCGCTAAGTCAGCTGCGCCACTTTGCTTATCATGTAAATAAGAAAGCGCAGTTCCTAAAGTTCTTGCAACCACCGCAAATGCGATGCCGAGCGCAAGAGGAAGTAACGGGGTTGTCGATATAGTAGCAATAAGTACCGTAAACCCTGCAATGGTTGCTGCATCTAACAACAAAAATGCTGCCATTAGTAAATAGCCGCCCTTTAGATCAACGGGTGAATTTTGCAAATATCCGGCAGAGGAAAGCTTTACAGTGACAAGCATCAATGAGCAAAGCACGGTGATAGCGATAGTTGCCAATGCTAAAACACCAAAGTATTTTCCTACCAGGTAACTCGCTCGCGGAATAGGGTAGGTTAATGCGAAGAAAACCGTTTTACGTTCGATTTCCCGTGCAATCAATTCTTGGCACCAGAACACCACCATCAGTACAGTGACTAATCGAACAGCGGAAATGCCGACGTCGAGCGCCACTGTTGCGGGTTGCCTCCCTGAAAATTGCGCAGCCAAATACGCACAACCCATAGCAAGGAAGCCGAGAACGAAAAGGGCGTGAAAACTCCGGCTTCTTAACCCGGAGCGCCACGCCGCGATTAGATGCTCAATCATAGAAGTAAAATCAGCTACAACCGTTTCCGGTAGCGGTTGCGGTTTTCGGCGTAGGCGACGAGACGCTAGTAGATTCGCACTGGATTACACCACCGCCGCCACTACTGCCACCAAATGTCTGTCGCCCTTTAGTGCTGGCGCTACTTACGGCGACATCCGTGGGAGTGCCATTGGCTCGAAGCGATACGCTACGAGAAGGCGTAAATGTGAAAGTGCTGGTGTTGTATCCGCCTAAACTGCCACTAGCGCCGCCCGATATAGTGCTGGCGGTAACAGTGACCTCTTGAGCAGAAATACTCACAGCAGCGTTTGCAGACGTCAAGGGTGATACCAGCGTTATAACTAAGGTACAACCGAGGACGGCTTTCTGTTTTTTTTGCATGGTCTTAGTCTCTCATGTGTATTTATCATTTATCCAAAGCAACAAGCTTATTATTAATTTTTCGACGCCAACCTCATTGATGCGCGAGAAGGCGTTCGTAATACTCAACGCTTACGAAAAAACAGCGTAGAGAATTTGGTATCTACCGATCCAACCTCTACGCTGCTAAGTCAAAATTAAAAACAGAATCTGTTAGCTGCAGCCATTTCCGGTAGCGGTTGCCGTTTTCGGCGTAGGCGAAGAAACGCTGGTAGTTTCGCACTGGATTACACCGCCGCCGCCGCTGCTGCCACCAAAGGTCTGACGTCCTTTATTACTGGCTGCACTTACGGCAACATCCGTTGTGTTTCCATTTGCATTCAGCGCCACGCTGCGAGATGGGGTAAACGTAAATGTACTGTTGTTATAGCCACCCAAGCTACCGCTGGCCCCTCCTGACACGGTTGTAGCCGTGACCGTAACGTCTTGAGCCGAAATGGTGAAAGCTTGAGAAGTCAGGGGTGACACGAGGGTAACCGCCAACGTGCATCCAAGAATAACCTTTTGTTTAGTTTGCATAGTTATTACTCCAATCGAAGATTAATAGGTTATTGAACGTTGGCTGCGGCCGCGGTTAAGAAATTGCGCGCATCGGATTGCGCTGCTTTATCTTGACCTTTTTTCTGGTATTCCGTGAATTGCGGAATTGCGATTGCCGCCAAAATACCAATGATGGCCACAACAACCATCAGTTCGATCAGGGTGAAACCTTTTTGTAGGGCTTTCATTAATTATTCTCCTATTAGAGTCAACCAATTTAACGAGGGACCAAACACACACTTATGTGTCTGCAATCTCAACAGCAATGAACATGCCAGACGTCATTCGCAGCCGGAAAAAGGCAAATAGCATGAAGCGTCCTACCATCCGGTGGAGAAAGAGATTAATTTATATTCAACCGATTGTACATATGTTTTGAGAATCTACTTGCAGGCAGGAATAAACGCGGGCAAAAGTAGTTTATGCATCGCTTGTCCTGCCGAAGAATGAATCGCCAACGGCAGAAAGTGACAATTTTGGGCAGTAATTTGGTTACATATCGTCGCTATAAGGCGACGGACAGAATTGCTAATACCGATAGCCTGGAATCGATCGTTCATCGACTTCGTCAATTTGCAGCGGATCCATGAATTTTTCCGCATAGCGAAGATAGATTTTCTGCCGAACGAAAATATCGAATAGATTGGGATCGATATGGCCATTCATCGCGAATCGGCCGAGGATATTCAGAGATTCGCTAAGGGTCTTGCCGTTTTTATAAGGGCGATCGCAGGCAGTGAGCGCTTCGAAAATGTCGGCGACAGCCATCATTCGCGCTTGCAAGGACATTTGGTTCCCTCTTAATCCACGCGGATAACCCTTTCCATCCACACGTTCATGATGACCGCCTGCGTATTCCGGCACATTCTTCAAATGACGGGGCCAAGGCAGCGATTCAAGCATATTGATGGTAGCGACAATGTGCTGATTGATGATTGATCTATCGGCCGTCGTCAATGTACCGAAGGGAATCGTGAGGTTTTCGATTTCGTCTTCGCTCAAGAATGAAATTTCTTTACGTTCAGGTCCGATCCATCGGCGACGTCCAATTTCGCGCACTCGTTCGCGATCAGCCTCAGGCATACGCTCTTCGCTGCCGAGATTACAACGACGCAGAAAATCGCGGTCGTCATCCAACTGATTTCGTCGATGCGCGTATTCCGTTTCGATTTCGGGTATTAAGTCGATGCGGCCTTCCTCGTGAGCACGCAATTTCCGATCGAGCATATCTAATTGCAGATCCCGCTTCACGACTTCGAAACGCGTGTCGAGCAAGCCGATGCGATCGTAAATCGTCTCCAATTTAGTCGCCTTATCGACCACATGAACAGGCGTCGTAATCTTCCCGCAATCGTGCAATAAACTTGCGATCTTCAATTCATAGCGGTCCGCATCGGACATGTGAAAATCTTTGAGCGGTCCATCGGCTGTTGCATGGGCCGCTTCTGCAATCATCATTGTCAGCTCAGGGACTCTTTCACAATGACCGCCGGTGTAGGGAGACTTTTCGTCGATCGCGGTATTGATTAATTGAATCAGCGATTCGAACAGCGTTTCCATCTGTTGAATAAGCAATCGATTCGTCAGTGAAATTGCGGCTTGCGATGCAAGAGACTCCGCCAAACGCCGATGTGCTTCCGAAAAGGGCGACACCTTGTCGGTCGTGGGATCTCGATGATTAATCAATTGCAAGACACCGATGATCTGGTGATGATGATCTCGAAGCGGCACCGTTAGAAATGAAATAGAGCGATAGCCGGTTTTGCGGTCGAACTCGTGCGTGCCGGAAAAATCGAAGTCTTTCTGATCGGCAACATCAGCGACATTGACCGTTTCGCCGGTTAATGCGCAATAGCCGGCAATGGTGGAGTGATTCTGCGTGCCATCGGGGTAATGCAATCTGATGGGAGCGAACGGCGCAGGAACGCCGGTACTTCCCCCCGTTTTCATATCCAAGCTATCGGTACGAAAAATTTCGAAGGAAAGCGTATCGTCGTCGCGCCGCCGATACAAAGTGCCGGCATCTGCCTGAGTGAATTGCTTGGCAGCATCAACAATCGTTTCAAGTAGACGATCGAGGTCTTTTTCCTGAGAAAGCGCTACGCCAATTGCCGTCAAATCTTCCAGCGAGCGCACCACGTGATGATCGAGGTCCGTCGATGGTTGTCCGGTTATTATTGAAGACTCGGGCATACCTTCCCCATTTTTTAAACGCCGGTGCCCTTAACTATTAGACCTCTTTCGAAACCGTAGCGAGCGACTCGCGTAGTAGGTTGCGAAGAGGTCCGCTCAAAACTCGAATTCCTGCCCGATATCCAACATACGCGGCTTATATGCCTGAACCGCCGTGGCGATTTCTTGCATAGTTTGCTCCATTTCACCTGGCTTTAAGTGGGTGATATAAATTTCGGCAGTACGACGCAGCTTCGCCAATTCTTCAGCTAACAGGCTGGGACAAAGATGCTTGGAAGCAATCGCTAGATCTCGCTCCTGTTCGCAGAAAGCAGTCTCTATAATAAGGTAACGAAGGTTATCTATTTTATTAACCTCATCCCATAGCGCATCGTTTACGGTTGTATCGCCTGTAAAGACAAGGCTTCCTTTGCCGCTATCTAACCTATAGCCGACTGCGGGGACTAAATGATCAGCGGGTAAGACAGTAATTTTCCTGCCGGCGAGTGCGATAGTTTCCCCCAACCGCACCTCTTGATAACGCATGTACGGCGCCTTCTTTCTAGGCAAGACGGAGAAGTCCGGCCATATCACATCGTTAAAAATGTGTTTACGCAAAGCATCCAGAGTCGGTCGAACGGCGTATATCGTTAATGGATGATTCCGCCTGTTGCCTACGGTATCGACCAAGAAGGGAATGCTACAAATGTGATCCAAATGAGAATGTGTGACGAAGATGTGATCGATCTTTGCCATCACATCGATAGAAAGATCTTCGACGCCTGTTCCTGCATCGATAAGGATATCGTCGTCAGCCAGCATAGAAGTGGTTCGCAGACTGCCGCTGATCCCTCCACTACATCCTAGAATTCTCAGTTTCATTGTCGTTTTTCAATTGGGCGACCACTTCCTGCCGGTGAAATGGATGAGTACTTGTGCAAAAGATTTTCCAGCAAGGCGCGTCGACGCAGATAGTACACAGTTAGTACGGCAAGGAGACGCAACGCCGCTGGAAGACTTTTGCACAAGTACATACCTTCGCAATAACATTACCGCTGCTTATTCGTCAGCATAATATTAAGCACTTAATAATTTTGCCGAGATAATCGCTCTGCAAATTGTGCGGCGCAACGCCCTAACAAATAATTAGGCTTTTAAATAAAACTCAAGCTTCACGCCCGAGAGCTCGATAATGTCGTGATCCTGCAAAGGATAGACATGAACATCCATTTGTTTGCCGTTAACTAACGGGGCTTTTCCTTCGACCGACGTAATGAAATACCCACCGGGACGCCGTGTAACCACAGCCACATCCTGCCCTGCCCTGCCTATTGTCGTAAGATCTTTTTGCAAGTCCAGTGTCCGACCGGCAGCGGCGCCGCTTAAAACTTGAATAACGCCGAACAAAGGATGGCTATCGGCCGCGGTGTTCTTTGGCCATGTTCCCGTAGGATCGTCGTTTCCTTCTTTAGGCCGTCTCGCTGCTGAACGTCGAACTTCATCGATATCCAGCGGCGTAGCACTTTGCTCGACCGGTCGCCTGGTGTATGAGTTACGCAACGCCAAAGTTCGTTCGTAATCGGCCACACTCTCGACCTCTTTACCGTCGTGTATATATTTAAGCTTGTGTTTGCCCAGTTCAATAATGTCGCCGTTCTGCAAGAGATGGCGACGAACAGGCTTGCCATTCACGAATGTCCCATTGGTACTATTCAAATCTTCGACAAACGAATCATTAAGCAGCGTAAAAATAACCGCGTGCTCACCGCTAACAGCCAAATTATCTACTTGGATATCGTTACTTACCTTACGGCCCAGCGTCGTACGTTCCTTATTAAGTACGTATTCGCGAATCGCCAGGCCATCCATACTAAGAAGCAGCTTCGCCATTCTTTAATTAGCCTTAGAAAAACTCTGACACTTTGGTTTTCTTGATTTACAAAAATGGCTGACAACCATTCAATTTATAACGCCGAAACAGACATGGCGTTACTCAGTTTTACTTAGTGCGTTTATCAATACGCTTCATTTTCCTGGAGGTTGTCCCGTTGCCTGAATGCGTGGACGAACCATCGTAAAATCATGCAGCACCTTCACCAGTACCACGGAGATATTGTCCCGGCCGCCACAGTCGTTAGCAGCCTGTACCAGTCGGCTAGCAGCAACCGGCAACTGCCCCGCCCATGTTGCTGTGGTCTGTTTGATTTCATCATCGGTAACGAGGTCGTTCAAACCATCGGAGCAAAACAGATAGATATCTCCAGGCAGCACTTCATAACAATGAATGTCCGGCTCGGCGACAGGGTCCACTCCCAGTGCCCGGGTGACATAGTTTTTGTTGCTGGAAAACCTTGCATCCTCCGGAGAAATTAAACCGGCATCCAGCTGTTCCTGAAGCAAGGAATGATCCTTAGTCATCTGTGCAAGATCACCATTGCGCAAACGGTAAAGTCGCGAATCGCCGATATGGGCCACCACAACAAAATTATCGTGAAACAATGCAGTGACCAGCGTGGTTCCCATGCCGCTGCAATTCGGGTCCTGCTGCGCCTTGCGGAAAATAGATTCGTTGGCAAACTGAATTTCGCTGCGGAACAGCTTTTCTGCCATGAGCTTGCTGTCTTCGCGCGAGTAATTTGAAACGGTGGGCGGCCATGAAGCCTCTAGACCGCGAGTAATTAGCGCAGCAGCAAGAGCGCTAGCGACCTCACCGGCATTGTAGCCCCCCATTCCATCCGCCAGAACTACGATGCCTCTTTGCGGTCGAATCGAAATGCAATCTTCGTTGAGCGGCCGGATTTTCCCGGGATCGCTTAGGGCTTCCATCAACAGCGTCGCGCTTAGATCCACTCCCTCACCTTCCTCGATCTGCCCATTCAGGGCCATATGGTATTGAGCCGCTCTCTAATTTTCAAAGTTACGAATATACAGCCGACGGTGCGACGGCATAAGCATATCATGGGGCGAGCGGTTAGTACTGCAGCCAAATAATAACGCCATCTGTATACAAACGTTTGAAACTTCCACCAGGACAAGCTTTGGAGTCTAATAGCGGCACTTAATAAAGTGTATTCAGAAATCGTTGCGGCAAGTTCAACTGTTAAGGAGTAAGAGTATGAATGCGGTACCCGATAGAATCCCCCCACCCGATGATTCCGACCCGCAGGAAACGCGGGAATGGTTGGAAGCGCTAGAAGGAGTCGTCGCACAAGAAGGTCCTGAACGGGCGCATTTCATCCTTGAAAAACTGATCGAACAGGCGCGGCTTCGCGGTGTCAGCGTCCCGTTTTCAGCTACAACTCCCTACGTTAATACCATTCCGGTCGAACAGCAGCTTCGCATTCCGGGCGATCAAGCCATCGAACATACGATTCGTTCTTATACACGCTGGAACTCGCTAGCAATGGTGCTGCGCGCCAATAAGCATACGAACGTTGGCGGGCACATCGCCAGTTTTGCTTCCGCAGCAACACTCTATGACGTGGGCTTCAACCACTTTTGGCATGCGCCATCCGAAAAGCACGGCGGCGACTTGATTTTCTTCCAAGGCCACTCCGCTCCGGGCGTTTACGCTCGCGCATTTCTGCTAGGAAGGCTCACGGAAGAACAATTGGACAACTTCCGTCAAGAAGTGGACGGCAAAGGTATTTCCTCCTACCCGCATCCATGGTTAATGCCGGATTTCTGGCAATTCCCCACGGTGTCGATGGGACTTGGTCCCATTATGGCGATCTACCAAGCCCGGTTCATGAAATACATGCAAGGCCGCGGCCACGTGCAAACCGAAGGACGCAAGGTCTGGGCGTTCCTGGGCGACGGCGAAACCGACGAACCGGAATCCTTGGGTGCGATCGGCATGGCCGGCCGCGAAAGACTCGACAACCTCATCTTCGTCATCAACTGTAACCTGCAACGCCTGGATGGCCCGGTACGAGGCAATGGCAAAATCATTCAAGAACTGGAATCGGAATTCCGCGGTGCCGGCTGGAATGTGATCAAGGTCGTATGGGGCACCCATTGGGATACTCTGCTTCAGCGCGACAAAACAGGTATTTTGATGCAGCGCATGATGGAATGCGTCGACGGCGAATACCAAACTTTCAAATCGAAGAACGGCACCTATGTGCGCGAATACTTCTTTAATACACCCGAATTGAAAGCCCTTGTCGCAGATTGGTCCGATGACGACATTTGGAATCTGAATCGCGGCGGTCACGATCCCCATAAGATCTTCACCGCGTACCAAACAGCGATTAATCACCGAGGCCAGCCCACGGTTATTCTCGCCAAGACCATCAAGGGCTACGGTATGGGCGAAGCGGGTGAAGCACAGAACATCACCCATCAGCAAAAGAAAATGCCGGTGGAATCCTTGAAACGCTTCCGCGATCGCTTTCATTTGCCGATTCAGGATGACGAACTGGAGAAGGTTCCTTATCTCAAATTTGACGAAGGCTCACCCGAACTCGAATACATGCGCGCTCGCCGCACGGAACTCGGCGGCTTTCTGGTGCAGCGTCGCCGTAAAGCAAACACGCTGGAAACACCCGCGTTAACGGCGTTCGAGCGTTTTCTGAAAAGCACCGAAGACCGGGAAATTTCGACCACGATGGCATTCGTGCAGATCCTGCAAGTGCTCGTCCGCGACAAACAAATCGGCAAATATGTCGTGCCCATCGTTCCGGACGAATCGCGCACGTTTGGTATGGAAGGCATGTTCCGCCAACTCGGTATTTGGAACCAATTGGGTCAGTTGTATACGCCGGAAGATTCCAACCAGTTGATGTTCTATAAAGAAGATCGTCAAGGCCAGATTCTGCAAGAAGGGATCAACGAAGCCGGTGCCATGTGCGACTGGATCGCTGCTGCCACCGCGTACTCGACCCACGGCGTGCAGATGATTCCGTTCTACATCTTCTACTCGATGTTCGGCTTCCAGCGAATCGGTGATTTGTGCTGGGCTGCGGGCGATATGCGTTCACGCGGCTTCTTATTGGGCGGCACCGCCGGCCGCACGACGCTGAACGGAGAAGGCTTGCAACATGAAGATGGTCATAGCCACTTGTGGTCGGGCGCGATTCCGAATTGCATTAGCTACGACCCGACCTTCAGCTACGAGCTTGCCGTGATTGTTCAAGATGGTCTGCGCCGGATGTATCAGGAACAGGAAGATGTTTATTACTACATCACGGTAATGAACGAAAACTATACACATCCTGAAATGCCGAAGGACGCCGAGCAAGACATTCTGAAAGGCATGTACCTGTTCAAAAAAGGTCCAAGTTCGAAAAAGCCGCGTGTGCAGCTGCTTGGCTCCGGCACGATTTTCCTTGAAGTCATCGCCGCTGCTGAAATGTTGAAGAGTGAATGGGGTGTCGATTCGGATATTTGGGGCTGCCCATCGTTCACTGAACTTTCACGCGATGGTAACGAGTGCGCCCGTTGGAACATGCTGCACCCGGAAGCTAAGCCACGTGTATCTCACGTGGAAAAATGTCTGGGCGACACCGCAGGACCAATCATCGCGGCAACAGACTATGTCCGCCTCTATGCGGAACAGATTCGTCCGTTCATTACGCAACGTTATCACGTTCTCGGCACCGATGGTTTCGGCCGCTCGGACACGCGTGAGAAACTACGCCACTTCTTCGAAGTCGATCGTCGCTACGTCACTGTTGCAGCGTTGAAGTCGCTGGCAGACGAAGGCGTGATTCCGGCTGCGAAGGTAGGCGAGGCAATTAAGAAATATGGTCTCAATCCCGATAAGCCGAATCCGATGACGGTGTAAGGTTGCTGTGGTCGATGGTGTTAGATCGGAATGTTCGATCATAAAAACACGTCGTCCTGAATAATGCGAAGGATCTGCTTTTAGGGTTTTAAGTCCCTAAGCAGATTCTTCGTCATGTCTCAGAATGACAAATCATCCGCAGCAATGGTGAACCCTGATCCGCATTCACCCATACAGGCAAATAAATAATCATGAGCAACATAATCGAAGTCAAAGTCCCCGATATCGGTGACTTCAAAGACATACCGGTCATCGATGTATTAGTTAAACCCGGCGACACAGTCAAACCCGAAGATGCGTTAGTCACACTCGAATCCGACAAAGCGACCATGGATGTGCCGTCGCCGATCTCGGGCATCGTCAAAGATCTTCTCATTAAGATTGGCGATAAAGTAGGCGAAGGCAAAGTCATTCTTACGTTGGAAGCCGCCGCTGCGGCAGCCGCAAAGGCGGCACCGGCACCTACAACAGCACCTGCACCTACGGCTCCTGCTCCCGCCGCAGCACCTCAGCCAGCTCCAGCGCCGGTTGCTCAAGCCCCCAAAGCGGCTGCCGAAAAAGCAAACGCTGCAACCGTCATCAATGACGAAGCCCAGCTCAAAGCCCATGCCAGCCCTTCCGTACGCCGCTTTGCGCGCGAGCTTGGCGTCAATCTCGCCGATGTAAAAGGCAGTGGCCCGAAAGCCCGCATTCTGCAAGAAGACGTACAAGCTTATGTGAAGAATGCACTGGCTAAACAAAGCAGCGGTGGCGTTTCCGGCGATAGCGGCGCGGCGCTCGGTTTGTTGCCCTGGCCGCAAATCGATTTCACTAAGTTCGGCCCGATTGAGACAAAACCAATGTCTCGCATTAAGAAGATCTCCGGCGCAAACTTACATCGCAATTGGGTGATGATTCCCCATGTCACCAACCATGAAGATGCTGATATCACCGACCTGGAAGCATTCCGGGTACAGTCGAATAAAGAGATCGAAAAATCCGGCGTGAAGTTAACGTTGCTCGCGTTCCTGATTAAAGCGGCATGCGTAGCGTTGAAAAAATTCCCCGAGTTCAATGCTTCGCTGGACGGTGAGAACTTGATATTGAAACAGTACTACCACATCGGCTTCGCTGCCGACACGCCGAACGGGCTGGTGGTACCAGTCATTAAAGACGCGGATAAAAAAGGTGTAGTCGCCATCGCCAAAGAAATGGGCGAACTGGCTGCCAAAGCAAGAGACGGCAAGCTCGCCCCCGCCGATATGCAAGGCGCATCGTTCACCATCTCCTCACTTGGAGGACTCGGCGGCACGTACTTCACGCCGATCATCAACGCACCTGAAGTAGCCATCATGGGTGTTTGCAAATCCAGCATGAAGCCTGTGTGGGATGGCAAAGCATTCGTGCCTCGCTTGATATTGCCTTTGTCGCTGTCATGGGATCACCGCGTTATCGATGGTGCTTCCGCAGCCCGCTTTAACACTTACTTCGCCGGGCTCTTAGCCGATATGCGGCGAATCATGCTGTAACGCGAACAAAGGTTAACCATGAATAATATGATCGAAGTGAAAGTCCCCGACATCGGGGACTTTAAAGCAGTGCCGGTGATCGACATCTTGGTAAAGGTCGGCGATACGGTCAAGGCCGAAGATCCGTTGATTACGCTGGAATCCGATAAGGCAACGATGGATGTGCCCGCACCTAAAGCAGGCACCGTCAAAGAATTGAAAGTCAAAGTCGGCGATAAAATCGGTGAAGGGACTTTGATTCTTATGCTCGAAACCGCGGAAGCTGCTGCTGCGCCGGCTGCAACGCCAACGACATCCGCGGCACCCGCAGCACAAGCCGCCGCACCCGCAACACCCGCCCCCAAAGCAGCGCAACATGCCGGCTCAGCAGACCTAGAATGCGAGATGCTAGTGCTTGGTGCCGGTCCCGGCGGCTATTCGGCCGCATTCCGTGCCGCCGATCTAGGCATGAAAACGATTATTGTCGAGCGCTATGCAACTCTCGGCGGCGTTTGCCTCAATGTTGGCTGTATTCCTTCCAAAGCCTTGTTGCATGTCGCCGCAGTAATGGATGAGACCACCGTTCTTGCCGAACACGGTATCACCTTCGGCAAACCGCAAATCGATATCGACAAGCTGCGCGGCTGGAAAGAAAAAGTCGTCGGCAAGTTAACCGGCGGACTAGCCGGCATGGCAAAGGCTCGCAAGGTATCGGTCGTTACCGGCATCGGTAAATTCCTTGATCCCAACCATCTTGAAGTAACGTTGTCCGACGGCACCGGCAAGAAAGTCATTCGTTTCCAAAACGCGATCATCGCTGCGGGCAGCCAAGCGGTAAAACTGCCCTTCTTGCCGCAAGATCCGCGCATTGTCGATTCAACCGGCGCACTCGAACTCAAATCCATACCGAAGAAAATGCTGGTCATCGGCGGCGGGATTATTGGTTTGGAAATGGCGACGGTCTACTCCACCCTTGGCACCAGCATCGACGTGGTAGAAATGCTGGATGGCCTTATGCAAGGTGCCGATCGCGATCTCGTCAAAGTCTGGCAGAAGATGAACGAGAAGCGCTTCGAACGAGTGATGCTCAAAACCAAAACCGTTTCCGCGGAAGCAAAGCCGGATGGCATCTATGTCGGTTTCGAAGGTGAGCAAGCGCCGAAGGAACCGCAACGTTACGACTTAGTACTCGTCGCAGTAGGCCGCAGCCCCAACGGTAATAAACTCGATGCGGCCAAAGCCGGCATCACCGTTAGCGATCGCGGATTCATCTCGGTTGATAAGCAAATGCGCACGAATGTGCCGCACATCTATGCTATCGGTGACATTGTCGGCCAACCGATGCTCGCACATAAAGCAGTACATGAAGGGCACGTCGCAGCCGAAGTGGCAGCCGGGCAGAAAAGCTACTTCGACGCGCGGCAAATTCCCTCGGTCGCTTACACCGATCCGGAAGTGGCATGGGCCGGCCTCACCGAAGACCAATG
>Ga0157374_10000315_pt1 | contig 44959 bp, 36 predicted proteins | sample M25metaG_FD_115308 | JGI IMG/M metagenome (GOLD analysis project Ga0157374, IMG submission 115308) | Miscanthus rhizosphere microbial communities from Kellogg Biological Station, Michigan, USA - M2-5 metaG | ecosystem: Host-associated > Plants > Roots > Rhizosphere > Soil | place: USA: Michigan...
ATCACATGCTTGCGCGTGCCGTTGACTTCGATCCAGTCGCTACCGGGGCTGATCGTCTCGGCGAGGCTTTTGTCGGGATCGCGCTGGGCGCGCATCTGGTCGCAATACGCGACCTGCAGGTTCGTGCCCACGCGCACCGTGCCTTCGTCGGGCGCGATCTCGCCGAGAATCAGTTTCAGCAGCGTCGTCTTGCCCGCCCCGTTCGGGCCTACGAACCCGATCTTGTCGCCGCGCATGACGGTCGTGGAAAAACGTTCGATGACCGTGCGGGCGCCGTAACGCTTCGTCACGTCCGTGAGCTCGGCCACGATCTTCCCCGAGCGTTCGCCCTGGCCCACGTCGAGCTTGACATTGCCCTGCACGTTGCGGCGCTCGGCGCGTTCGTGCCGCATCTGCTCGAGCCGCGCAATGCGGCCGACGCTACGCGTGCGGCGCGCCTCGACGCCCTTGCGAATCCAGACTTCCTCCTGCGCGAGCAGTTTGTCGAACTTCTCGTTTTCGATCCGCTCGACCTCGAGCTGCTGGGCTTTGCGCGTCTGATAGGCCGAGAAATTGCCCGGGTACGACAGCAGCCTGCCGCGATCGAGTTCGACGATGCGCGTGGCGACGCGATCGAGAAACGCGCGGTCGTGAGTGATGAAAAAGAGCCCGGCGCGCGCGCTGACGAGAAGCTCCTCGAGCCAGCGGATGCCATCGAAATCGAGGTGGTTGGTCGGTTCGTCGAGCAGCAGGATGTCGGGGTCGGTCACGAGTGCGCGTGCCAGTGCCACGCGCTTTTGCATACCGCCCGAGAGCGCACCCACGCGGGCGTCGCCATCGAGGCCGATTTGCGCGAGCGTCGTCGCCACGCGCGTGCGCCAGCTCCAGGCGTTCGTCGCATCGAGCCGCGACTGCAGCGTGTTCATGCGGGCGAGCAGCGCGTCGTGTGCGGCTCCTTCGGGTGTCGCCGCAAGCTCGTGGGCAACGGCGTCGTATTCGTCGAGCGAGGCGCGCACTTCGGCGAGGCCGCTCGCGACGGTATCGAAGACGGACACTTGCGGGTCGAACTCGGGCTCCTGCGGCACGTAGACGGTCGTGAGTTCCTGTTGGCGCGTGACGAGCCCGTCGTCGGGCTGCATGAGGCCCACGACGATTTTCAGCAGCGACGACTTACCGGCACCGTTGCGGCCGATGAGACCCACGCGTTCCCCGGCTTCCAGGGAGAAATCCGCATGATCGAGCAGCGCGACGTGGCCGAACGCGAGCTGCGCGCCGGCGATGGTGTAAAGCGACATGGAAGCGCGCCTTGCGAAAAGTCGGAAACGTCAATTGTACCGGGCGCGGGCCGGACGCTTCGTCGCATCGCAAGGGAGCCGGGCTTCGGTAAAATAGCGCGCTGCATTTCGCGAAGCCGCCATTCGAGGCCGGCCGGCGTGTCCGATCGGTCGGGGCCGGCGATGCTAAGCGATCGTTTTGATTTCGAGATGTGAAAGGACCAAAAGCGCCGTGAGCGACGTAATCGAATACAAAAGCTGGGTTTGCCTGATTTGCGGGTGGGTGTACGACGAGGCAGCAGGGCTGCCCGAAGAGGGCATTGCGCCGGGGACGCGGTTTTCGGACATCCCCGAGGATTGGCGCTGCCCCTTGTGCGACGTGAGCAAAGCTGAATTCAGCGTCGTGGAGTTTTGATCGAGCGCTTTTTTTGCGGTCGGCGGCTGAGGCAGGCATGCCGAGTGATGCGGCGGCTCGTGTGCAACGCCGCGCAAGCGCGCTGTCGCGTCTTTGTTATACTCTGCCCGCACGTGGCACCACGTGAGCGCTCCGCGCCTCGCGCATTCATCCCCCTCCCCGTAGTTCAATGGATAGAACAAGCGCCTCCTAAGCGCTAGATACAGGTTCGATTCCTGTCGGGGGGACCAGCAAGCGGCCGGAAATCCCAATCCAACAAGGATCCGGCACGACGGAGCAGACGGTCGCGCTATGGGAGAAGCACGGCAAGATCCCGAAAACCGCCGACCGCATGCTTCGCGCGATCTACCTCGAGACCATCGACGGCAACGTCAAGCTCAAAGAGATGATCGAGCGCACCGCCGACCTGGACCGTAAAGACGACGAAAAGATGGTGTTCCACGATACCGACGCCGGCTGGTTGGCGATGGCCGCAGCATAGTTTCTACTTCTGCCTCGCGTTAAAAGCGGGGGAATTACCGGCCAACCCAAGTGGCTCCAGCCACTCGGAAAAGTCAGCCAACGGCGAAATCTTCCGTCAATGCTTCTCCGACTGCGCCGCCACCCAATCCATGGCGGCAAACAGCAACCCCGAGCCGACGAACGTCAAATGCAGGATCACGAGCCACCGGATACGTACCTCGTCGAGCACGCTGCCCGGCTCAGTGAGCGTCATGAATGCACGCAGTAGCGAAATGGCCGAGATGGCCACGATCGAGCCGATCAGTTTCATCTTCAGGCCCGAAAAATCAAGCGTACCCATCCAGCTCGGCCGGTCCTCGCTAAGTCCCGTATCGATTTTCGAAACGAAATTCTCGTATCCCGAGAACATCACGATGACGACCAGATTGCCCGCCAGAGACAAATCGATCAACGTCAGCACGCCGAGGATGATGTCCTCGGGACTCGCCTGCAAAAGATTCGGAACGAGATGCGCGAGATCGCCGATAAACGCGACGAGCAACATGACCAGCGATACCACGAGGCCGACATAAAAAGGGGCAAGCAGCCACCGCGAATTGAATAACAGACTTTCGAGAATTTTTTCCAATGCGTTGCGTTGGTGCATAGAGCGCTCAAAGTTTGATCGATTTATTGCTATTCGCGAGCGCGGCATGTGCCGATTCGGGCACCCCAACTCGCAAGAATCCGCCCCATTCGCCGCGAAGACGAATTCGGCAGGCAATGCGCATTGTAACGGTGGTGCGTCTCGGTTCGATGACTCGGCACGCCGCCCGGCAGCGGACGCGCCAACGAGTCAGGCCAGCCACTCGAAGTCGAGTGCGAGCGCCAAAGATCGACGGCAGTGCCAGCCCGGCAGGGGCGGCCGCCTCAATGCCGGCGATGCGTCCGGCCAACCCGGTGATGGGTACCGAGCCAGCGCCGCAGGTCGCTCAAAGGATGGTCGGTGTGATAACGCGTGGCCAGCGCCATGGCAATGCCGACGAAAACCGCCAGCATCAGCATCAAGCCGATCGAGGACTCGGGCATGATCGCCTCCTCAACGTCGCGATAATCGCATTGTAGGCCTGTCACGGGCCGTGGCAAGTTCGGTAGCTAGCAGTCCTCTCCCCGATTGCCCTCCATGGCGGCTGGGCCGCGGCATCCGCGTTGCCTGACGGTGGCACGCCTGGTCAAAGCCCCATTGGTAATAGGAGAGCGATCATGCCGATCCGATGACATTTCCGCTTCCGCCGCTAAATCATGCAAGGCGCCACCGCTAGGGCCAGCCCTAGGCCTCGCCGAATGCGCGCGTCACATATGGCCATACCCCGTATCGCCGCGCACCTTGCCGCGGAACACCCAATAGGACCAGCAGACGTAGAGCATCAGCACGGGCAGCAAGAACGCCGTGCCAATCATCAGAAACTCATGCGACATAGGCGCGGCCGCGGCGTCGTGCCAGGTAATCGAGGGCGGCACGACGTAGGGCCAAAGGCTGATGACGAGCCCCGAGAACGAGAGGAAAAAGAGCCCGATGGAACAGAGAAACGGCAGCGCATCGCGCCGCGCGCGCAAGGCCCAGACGAGCAGCACGGCGAGCACGACCGTGAGCAACGGCACCGGAGAGAAGAACAACAGGTTGGGCCATGAGAACCAGCGCGCGGCGATACGCGCGGCGGTAAGCGGGGTCCATATGCTCACGACGACGATGAACGCGAACACGGCGATGACGGCGCGGCTCGCCACGCGGCGCGCCCAATCCTGAAGCTCTCCGTCGGTCTTCAGCACGAGCCACGTTGCACCGAGCAGCACATAGCCCGCAATCAGTCCGACGCCGATAACGAGCGGAAACGGTGCAACCCAGTCCCAGCTCGTGCCCGCGTACTCTCCGTTGATTACGGGAAACCCATGCACGAACATGCCCGCCACGATGCCCTGGGCGAAAGTGGCCACGAGCGAGCCATAGGCGAACGCGCCGTTCCACGCATGCTTGTGCGAGCCGGGGATGTCGCGAAATTCGAAAGCAACGCCGCGAAAGAGCAGCCCGAGCAGCATGGCGCCCACCGGAAAATAGACGGCCGGCACGATGATCGCAAAAGCCACCGGAAACGCCGCCAGCAACGCCGTGCCGCCAAGCACCAGCCACGTCTCGTTGAAATCCCATACGGGCGCGACCGACCCGATCATGAGGTCGCGGTCCGCCTCGTCGCGGCGCAGGAGCAGCAGCATTCCAACGCCGAGATCGAAGCCATCGAGCAGCACGTACATCAGTACCCCCAGCGCGAGAATACCGGCCCATAGCGGAACGAGATCGAGTTGCTGCATGGCAGTGCTCTCCGTTTCGATTTCGGCCATGTCGGCCATTCGGACCGTTTCGACCGTTTCGGCGCTTTCCACCTTCTTGCAACACGCGCTTGCGCTACATGTCGCGCCGCATGTTTGCGTCCGCCGGCAACGGCGGCACCGCCGGCTTGTCCGAGACGGCCGAAAGCGGCCGGGCAGCACGGCCGCGCTGTTCGCCACCTTCACGGTCAGTACCGTCCGCGGCAGCCTCGCTCGGTCCGATATGAACGAGCCGCCGCAACAGAATGAGCCCCGACCCGAAGATCACGATGTAGCAGATCACGTAAGCCGCGAGCGATAGCGCCACGTTCGCGGTCGTGAGCGAAGGCGTGACCGAGTCGGCGGTACGCATGAGCCCGTAGACAGTCCATGGCTGGCGGCCCGCCTCGGTCGTCGTCCATCCGGCGAGCACGGCGATGAACCCCACGGGCATGGCAAGCCGGCACGTCGCGAGCCAGCCGCGTCGTGTGTAGAGGCGGCGCCCGCGCCACAGCGTGAGTCCGCGCACCACGATGCCGAGCATGAAGACGGCAATGAGCACCATGAGATGGAACGCGAAGAACACGATGGGCACCACCGGGCGATCTTCGCGCGGCCAGTCCTTGAGGCCATGCACGAGGCCGTTCGGGTCGTGTGTGAGGTAGAGGCTGCCCAGTTTCGGAATGGCCACTTCCAAGTGGTTCGTTTCCTCCTGGTCATCGGGAATCGCGAAGAGCGTGGCACGCACGCCGCGACCCGTCTCCCAGAGGCCCTCCATCGCCGCCAGCTTGGCCGGCTGGTACTTCAGCGTATTGAGACCGTGCGCGTCGCCCAGCACGATCTGAACGGGCACCATGATCGCGAGAAAAAAGAGCGCCATCTTCACCATGACGCGGCTTTCCTCCTGTGCGCGCCCCTTCAACAAATAGTGCGCGCCGACGCCAAGCACGACGAATGCAGTCGTCACGACAAACGCGGTGACGGTATGGGCAAGCCGAAACGGAAACGACGGATTGAAGATGACATCGAGCATACTGCGCGGATAGAACCGCCCATCGATGAGGGTGTACCCCGACGGCGTCTGCATCCAGCTGTTCACGGCGAGAATCCAGAACGACGAAAGCAACGTGCCGAGCGCGACGAAAATCGCGGACATCGCATGCGCCCAGCGCGGCACGAGTTTTCTGCCGAACAGCAGCACGCCGAGAAACGCCGACTCGAGAAAGAACGCGACGAGCACCTCGTACGCCATGAGCGAGCCGATCGTATTGGCCGTGGCCGCGACGAAGCGGCTCCAGTTGGTGCCGAACTGAAACGGCATGACGATGCCCGATACCACGCCCATGCCGAACGATACGGCGAAGATGCGCAGCCAGAACGCCGAAAGCCGACGGTAAACGTCGCGCCCCGTGGCCCACCAGAGCACTTCGAGCGTCGCGATGTAGCACGATAGTCCCACGGTGAGCGCCGGCAGCAGGATATGCAGCGCGATCACCCACGCGAACTGGACGCGTGAGAGCAACAGGGCCGTGACTTGCATGGACGTTCCGGAGTTCGATAGCCGACGACGGCCTCGTCGCGCAAGTCCGGTGCCTGGACCGCTCGCCGTCCGCCGGCGATCGGCTCGATCCGGGGTCAACGGCGGACCTCGTGCCCCCGCTCGCGAGCGAACCCGGATCGATGCAAAACTGCAGCGGCAGCTTGCAAAAAATGTTGTGGCCCCTCGCTCGACGGTGCCTTGCCCCTACGATGTTCGCCCCATATCGCGCAAAAGGCGCCGCATGCCCATGCGACGCCTGTGCAGCGCTAGCGGTAGGGACGGCGGCTACCCCCTTGCCTCACCGCCAACTCACCGAAATCCCGCGGTGGGCGGACTGCGCCGCGAACTCGGAGATCATATGCCGCACATCGGGGTCGACGAAGTCGGCACGGCTCGTATCGACGATGAGCGTGGCGCGGTCGGGAATCTGCGCGAGATGCTGCTTGAGCTTCACGCGAATGAAACACGATACGTCCTTGCGGAACAGCAGCAGAAACTCGTTGCCGTGCCGCGCAATCGAAAACGGGTTGCGCAGATTCGGATGCAGCGCGAGCACGACGCTGCACGCGATACCGAGGCCGATGCCGATCAGCAGATCCGTCGCCAGCACGCCGCCGATCGTCGCGAGAAACGGCACCAGTGCGTTCACGCCGCGCTTGGCGACATCGACGAAGAGCGCGGGCTTTGCAAGCTTGTAGCCGGTGGCGATCAGGATTGCCGCGAGCGATGCAAGCGGAATCTTGTTGAGGATCTCGCTCAGCACGAAAACACTCGCGAGCAGCAGCAACCCGTGCACGAAAGCCGACATGCGCGAGCGCGCCCCCGCATGCAGATTCGCCGAACTGCGCACGATCACCGATGTGATCGGCAAGCCGCCGAGCAAGCCGGCCAGCATGTTGCCGACGCCTTGCGCTTTGAGCTCGCGGTCCGGCGAGGCGGCGCGCTTTTGCGGATCCATCTGTTCGATGGCCTCGAGACACAACAGCGTCTCAAGACTGGCGACGATCGCGATCGTGGCCGCGAGCCGCCAGACGTCCAGGCTCGCGAGGCGTGTCAGATCGGGCGCGGCCAGCGCACTGGTCAGCGCGGCCATCGAATCGAGCGGCGCAAGGTTCACGCGGTACGAGGCGGGCAACGCGAGTGCCGGCGCGAAGGCATCGATGCCGAGCGTGACGGCAACGCCGAATGCCACCACGAGGAGCGGCGCAGGCACGAGCCCGACCAGCGGCAAACGCCGCACGAACCGGCTTTCCCAACCGAAGAGAATCGCAAGCGATATCGCCGCGAGCGCGCAGGCCACGACCGATGTCGTGCCGAACGGCGTCTCGAGAAAACCAGCCGCGTAGCTGGCGCCGGCCCCGCTGGGGGCGCCGCCCATTGCAAGCCCCAGCGCGACGGGCGTTTGCTTGACGATCAACAACAGACCGATGGCGGCCAGCATGCCCTTGATGACGGGCGACGGCACGTAGGCCGCGAACCGCCCGGCCTTCAGGACACCGAAGCAAAACTGCATGGCGCCGCCCACCAGCAGGGCGCTCAGAAACGCAGGAAATCCGCCGACGTTCGCGATACCGTCGACGACGATCATGATGAGCCCGGCCGCCGGTCCGCTCACGCTCAGTTGCGAGCCGCTCAAGAGCGAGATGACAAGGCCGCCGATGATGCCGGCCAACAGCCCGGCGAACGGCTCGACGCCGGACGCCTGGGCGATCCCGAGGCACAAAGGCAGCGCGACGAGAAAAACGACCGTTCCCGAAAAACAATCCCGCGGCAGCGTAGCCGCCAGTTTGGCATTCGTCATGGTGTTGGGTTGCGAGAGAATGAAGCGCGCGCCCGACCGGTACGAGGCCGACGCGCGCCATGGGGTTCGTTGGAAGGAGTCGATGTGCCCCGACGCAAAGCTGCCGTGCGCCGGGCCTCAGCCGACGTTGGCGACGCGAATCGGCGCAGGTTCGCGCCGGCCGGGCCGATGCGATAGGTCGGAGCCGTACGACAGCTCGGCCGCCTCGGCATGCTCGAACGGCAACGCTCGAATGAGCCCATCGCGGATATCGAAGATCCAGGCATGGACTTGCGGGCGAGGCACGGCATCGTGAACGACGGGCGACGCACGCAGCACACGCGCCTGTTCGAGCACGTTCAGCTCAGCGAGGCGGTTCGTACGCTCATCGGAATCGGCGATCGCATCGAGTTCGTCGCGGTGACGCCGCGCAAGCCACCGCAACGGACGAATGCGCTGCTCGACGTGCGGCACCCCGTCGTTCGGCGCCCCCAGCGCCGCCCGCACGCCACCGCAGCCATAGTGCCCGCAGATCACGATGTCCTTCACTTTCAGCACGCAGACCGCGTACTCGAGCACGCTCATGGTGTTGTCGTCATGCGGCACGAACAGATTGGCGATATTCCGGTGCACGAACAGCTCGCCGGGCCGCGCGCCCGTCACGATTTCCGCCGGCACCCGGCTGTCGGCACAGCCGATCCATAGCACCTTCGGATCCTGCCCTTGCCTCAGTCGTTCGAAAAGGCGCGGGTCGCCATCGCACGCCTCACGGGCCCATGCAGCATTTTGCAAAATCATTTGTTTCGTAAAATTCATTGCTTTTTCCTCCTAAGCCGGAATGGAGAACATCAATGAGCGTAGATGACGCGACGTTCACGAGTTGGAATTCTGGCGAATAGGCGCATCGCAAACATGACGGCAAGATGATTTTGTCGTCATGTTCGTCGGTAGTGGCCAAAATGCCGATCGATATCGATTCGGTTTTTTCTATTACCGGGCTGCCTGCGCGGACGCGGAGTCCATTGAAATCGATTTGAGCGGAACTTATCGAGATACGATCCGGTCAACCATCGTTTCGATTACCGGCCGCGCATATTCTTTGCATGGTATGCACGTTCGCCCTTTTTCATCGCCCATTCGTTCAACGGCGCACCCCAATACCGAAATGAAGATCCTGATTGTGGAAGACGAGCCCAAAACCCGGACTTATCTGAAACAAGGGCTCGTCGAAGCGGGCTTTGTCTGCGACATCGCCGCGGACGGCGTCACCGGGCTGCATCAGTTGCAGACGGAAGCGTACGATCTCGCCATCCTCGATGTGATGCTGCCCGGCAAGAGCGGCTGGTCGATCGTCGAGGAACTGCGCAAGACGCATCGCACGCCGGTACTCTTTCTGACCGCACGCGATGACGTCGACGATCGCGTCAAAGGGCTCGAACTCGGCGGGGACGACTATCTCGTCAAGCCGTTCGATTTCGTCGAGTTGCTCGCGCGCGTGCGCTCGCTGTTGCGCCGCGGGCAAACACTGGACGCGTCGGTGTTGCGTGTGGGCGATCTCGAGCTCGATCTCATGCGCCGCAAAGCGAAACGGCAAGGCCGTACGATCCTGCTCACGGCCAAGGAGTTTGCGCTGCTGTGGCTGCTCATGCGCCGCGAAGGCGAGATCCTGACGCGCTCGCTGATCGCCTCGCAGGTGTGGGACATCAACTTCGAAAGCGATACGAATATCGTCGACGCGGCAATCCGCCGCGTGCGCGCGAAAGTCGACGATCCATATGAGCCGAAGCTGATCCATACCGTGCGCGGCATGGGCTACGTGCTCGAACAACGCGATGATTCCCTAGTATGATCGGACATCTCGTGCCGAAAACGATGCGCGGCCGGCTCGCGGTGCTGTTCGCGCTGTCGACTTCGATCATTCTCGCCGTGAGCGGCGCGCTGCTCTACGAAACGCTGGATCGATCGATTGCGAAGTCGCTGCGGCACGAGATGGAGGCGACGCTCGATGCGGCCATTTCGCGGCTTGGCACCGTGGAGACGATCGAAGAACTGCGTGACGAACGTCCCGCTTCGTCCCTGCTGCTGCAAGGCCATGAAGACGTCGACCTGGCGGTCTTCGACGAACGCGGCAACACGCTCGTCAGCAGCCCGAACTTCGTGCCGAGTCCGAACGTATTGGCAAGCGCCTTGAGCGCATTGAGCACCACGCCGGTCGCCGTGCAACACGAGCAGCGGCCGTTGCGCTATCTCGTCGCGCGAGCGGGGATTGCCGAAAAGGACGTCCCGGTGCGCGTGGTCGTGCAGCGCAACTATCGCGGTGCTCAGGCCTTCTTGCACATCTGCGCACTGAGTGTCGTGCTGGGCGTGCTCGTCGGTACCGTGCTCGCCGCCCTCGTCGCTTACCGGATCGCCGTATTCGCGCTGAAACCGCTGAGCCAGCTCGCCGCGCGCGCCGACGAGATTTCCGGCAACCGCCTCGCGCACCCGCTGCCCGATACGGGCATGGCCGACGAGTTGCGCGAGCTCACGCATGCGTTCAACCGCATGCTGCAGCGGCTCGACGAGTCATTCACGCGGCTCACGCAATTCTCTTCCGATCTTGCGCACGACATCCGCACACCGCTCACGAACCTGCTGGCGCAGGCGCAAGTCGGGCTCTCCCAGCCGCGTTCCAACGAGCAATACCGCGCGATCATCGAATCGAGCGTGGAGGAATTCCAGCGCCTCTCGCGCATGGTCGACGACATGCTCTTTCTCGCCCGCGCCGACGCGCGGCAACGGCGCACACATTTCCAGCGCGTCGATGGGCAGCGCGAAGCGCTGCGCGTTGCGCGCTACTACGAATCGATCGCCGAGGATCGCGGCATCGCGATCACCGTCGATGGCCACTGCACGTTCGATGGCGATCCGCTGCTCGTGCAGCGCGCGCTCGGCAATCTGCTGTCGAATGCGTTCGCGCATGCGCCTCAGGGCTCCGCAGTGTCGATCGAATGCCGGGAGTTCGATGCCGTGGCTTCGGTGTCAGTCACCGATACAGGCCCCGGCATTGCGCCGGCGCATATCGAGCGGATCTTCGATCGCTTCTATCGGCTCGACCCCGCGCGCCAGAATTCCGCGGCGGGCACCGGGCTCGGCCTGGCGATCGTCAAGTCGATCATGGACGAGCACGGCGGCGAGTGCCGCGTCGACAGCGTGCCCGACGTCCGAACGACGTTTTCGCTGCGCTTCGCTCGCAGCGTCCGCGCTTGAGCGATCAGTAGCGCGCCTATACTGCTATCCATGCCGGCGCTCCCCCGCGCCTCGCGCGCGGACCCGGTGCTAAACTCGGCTCGCTCGCCGCTTCGCGGCCTCGACGTTGACGTTTCAAAAAATGGAGGCATTCGATGGCTGACTTCAGACTGTGGTCCGACGACTTCCCGATCAACGGCTTCATGCCGAAGGATCAGGAATGCGACGACAAAATGTTCGGTGTCGACGGTAACGGCGCGAACGCATCGCCCTCGCTCCAATGGGAAGGCGTCCCCGAAGACGCGCAAAGCCTCGCACTGACCGTCCACGACCCGGACGCGCCGACCGGCAGCGGCTTTTGGCATTGGGTCGTCGTCAACATTCCGCCCGACGCGCGCTCGCTGCCACGCAACGCCGGCAAGGCCGACGGCTCGCTGCTTCCTGCCGGCGCGGTGCAGGTGCGCAACGACTACGGCACGCAAGGCTTCGGCGGCGCCGCGCCACCGCGCGGAGACAAGCCGCACCGCTACATCTTCCGTCTTCACGCGCTCAAGGTACCGCATCTACCGGTCACGGCCGAGACGACGAACGCCGTCGCACGCTTCATGACACATATGAACGAAATCGACTCGACGATCTACACGGGCCTTTACGAGCTGAAATGAAACGCGGATGTTGACAGACCAAGGCCTTCCCGTTCCCGAACGCTACTGGGCCGTCGCGGTCATTGCGCTTGGCCTGACGCTGGCCGTCCTCGATAGCGCCATCGCCAACGTCGCGTTGCCGACCATCGCGCGCGACACGCACGCGAGTGCCGCGGCGTCCATCTGGGTCGTCAACGCGTACCAGCTGTCAATCACGATCTCGCTGCTGCCGCTCGCCTCGCTCGGCGACCGCATCGGCTATCGGCGGGTCTATACGTCGGGGCTCGCGCTTTTCACGCTGGCGTCGCTCGGCTGCGCGCTGTCCGGCTCGCTGCCCGTGCTCGCCGCGATGCGCGTCGTGCAAGGCTTCGGCGCAGCCGGCCTGATGAGCGTCAACACTGCGCTCGTGCGCGCAATCTATCCGCCCGCGCACCTCGGGCGCGGCGTCGCATTGAACGCGATGGTGGTGGCGCTCGCCTCGGCAGTGGGACCGACGGTCGCGTCCGGCATTCTCGCCGTTGCATCGTGGCCGTGGCTATTTGCGATCAACGTGCCCATCGGCATCGTCACGATCGTCGGTGCATTCAAGGCGCTGCCCAACACCCCCGGACACAATGCGCCTTACGACTACCTGAGCGCGGTCATGAACGCGTTCGTGTTCGGCCTCATGGTCTTCACGATCGACGGCGTGGGCCACGGCGAATCGTGGCCTTATGTGACGCTGCAAGCGTTGGCGGTGATAGCCGTCGGCTACTTCTTCGTGAAGCGGCAACTGCGGCAGCGCGCACCGCTTTTGCCGGTCGACTTATTGAGGATTCCTGTCTTTGCGCTTTCGGTCGGCACATCGATCTGTTCCTTTTGCGCTCAGATGCTGGCATTCGTGTCGCTGCCGTTTCTTTTTCAAGCGACGTTCGGCTTCACGCAGGTTCAAACCGGCCTGCTCATCACGCCCTGGCCCTTCGCGATCGTCTTCGCCGCCCCGCTCTCGGGCGTGCTTTCGGATCGCTACTCGGCCGGTATCCTCGGCGGCATCGGCCTCGCAATTCTCGCCGCTGGCCTCGTGCTGCTGGCCACGCTCGGCTCGCACCCCGGCGGCGCCGACATCGCCTGGCGCATGGCCGTTTGCGGCGCGGGCTTCGGCCTCTTCCAGGCGCCGAACAACCGCCAGTTGCTGTCCGCCGCACCGCGCGAGCGCAGCGGGGGCGCGAGCGGCATGCTCGGCACCGCGCGGCTCACCGGACAAACGCTCGGCGCCGCGCTCGTTGCGCTGGTATTCGGCGTCGCGCCGACGAGCGGTCCGATGATTTGCCTTCAGCTCGGAGCGGGTTTCGCGGCGCTCGCCGCATGCGTGAGCCTGCTCCGATTGAGGCAAACGCAGCGCGCCACCGCCTGACGCCCGCTTCGTTGGCGCCAGTTCCCGCCCCCGCTTACCGGGCGCGCAAGCGTGCGCCAGCGCACACTCGATCGCGCGTAAGCCGAGGAATGCGGCGCGTTTTTTGCACACTACCTGTAAAAGCTGCTACCTGGATAAGGCTGCCGACATGGCGTGAGCCCCCCGCCTGCCGGGTGCCGTCGCTCGTTGCGTGGCATGGTATGGGCGTTGCTTCAGTTGCTGGGACCTCTTCAAACGGACCCAGACTATGCCACCGACTCTCGAACTTCGCAGCAAACAACACGTCGCGTTGACGCCGCGCCTGCAGCAATCGGTGCGGTTGCTGCAGTTGTCGTCGCTCGAGTTTCAGCACGAGCTGCGTCAAGCGCTGGACAGCAATCCGTTTCTCGAATACGACGAACCGGTTCCCGACGGGGAGACCGAGTCCGATCGCGTCAAAGAGGTCCGCGGCGTCGGACAGGACGCCGCGGAAACCGTTGCGCCCACAACCACTGAAGCCACCGAGGGGCTCGACAGCCTCGCCGCAGCCGATGCATCGGCCGCCGCCGCCAGCGAGGAGGCCAGCGGCGATTTCTCGCAGGACTGGTCACTGCGCTCCGCGTCGCGCCATAACGGCGACGGCGACGACGTAGACCCGGGCGCATGGGCGCATGCCCAGCCGACGATGCATGAACATCTGCACGATCTGCTGAGCCTCTATCCGCTCAACGAGCGCGATCGTGCCGCGGCGCAAGTCGTGATCGAAGCGCTCGACGACGATGGCTACCTGCGCGATTCGCTCATCGATCTCGCCGCCGCGTTCGAAGCCGACCCTCCGTTGGCCGAAGAAGAGCTGCGCGTGGCGCTGCGGCTCGTGCAAACGCTCGATCGGCCCGGTGTGGGCGCGCGTTCGCTCGCCGAATGCCTGCAGTTGCAACTCGATGCGATGCCGCCTGAAACGCCAGGGCGCGATCTCGCGCACGAAATCGCCGCAAGCCATCTCGAGCGGCTCGCGCGCCGCGAACATGCCGAGCTCCAGAAACAGCTCGGCTGCTCGGCCGAGGAGTTGCGCGTCGCCTGCGCGCTCGTGCGGCGGCTCGATCCCAAGCCGGGCGAGTATTACGCCCGCACCGACGACAACTACGTCATTCCGGATGTGATCGTCCGGCGAGTGAAGAACCGCTGGGTTGCGACAATCAACCCCGCCGTCCTGCCCCGCGCGCGGATCCATCGCGTCTATGCGGAACTCTTCGCTCAATCCGCCGGCGGCAGTGGCTCGCCGCTCGCCCAGCAACTGCAAGAAGCCCGTTGGCTGCTGCGCAACGCCGAGCAGCGTTTCACGACCATTCAGCGCGTCGCGCAATGCATCGTGTCGTATCAGAAGGCGTTCTTCGATTACGGCGAAATCGCGCTGAAGCCGCTCGTACTGAGCAAGCTCGCGGAGGAACTCGGCCTGCACGAGTCGACCGTCTCGCGCGCATCGAGCAACAAGTACATGGCCACGCCGCGCGGCATCTTCGAATTCAGACATTTCTTTCCGCGCGAACTTGCGACCGAAACCGGCGGGCGTTGCTCAGCCGCGGCCGTGCGCGCCCTCATCAAAGAGATGATCGAGCAGGAGGACCCGCGCAATCCGCTCTCGGACGTGGCGCTTGCGAAGATGCTGACGCAAGAAGGCATGCTCGTCGCGCGACGCACCGTCGCCAAATACCGCAATTTGCTCAAACTGCCGCCCGCGCAATTGCGGCGTCAAGGGTAGCAGCCCACAACGGGCGCGCAGCATAAGCGAAGGGCCGCTCTCGAAGAGCGGCCCTTTTTTATCGATTGCGTTCCGGAGATACCGTCGGTCGCTTCAGGACCGATGCAGGGCACGCGCCGGCCGGTTCACGGGATAGCGAAACGGAATCGGCACGTCGAGGCCCTTGTCGGCCAGTTCGACGGCGCGACGCGTAACCGACGCGGCCTCGACGACGTGCCGCAGGTCGTCGAGGAACGCATCGCGCCAGGTCGATAGATCGTTGGCACGCAGGCGCGCCATCATGTCGGCGTGGCGCGCCTTGCGCTCGGTGAGCGGCATCGACAACGCGCAAGCCAGCGCATCGCCCATTTGAGAAAGATCGAACGGATTGACGACGAGTGCCCCGGGCAGTTGTTCCACCGCGCCCGCGAATTGCGACAGCACGAGCACGCCGGGATCGGCCGGATCCTGCGACGCGACATACTCTTTCGCCACGAGATTCATTCCGTCGCGCAGCGGCGTGACGTAGCCCACTTGCGACAATCGGAACAGCGCCATCAGCACGTTGCGCTCGTATTTGCGATTCAGATATTGGATCGGCGTCCAGTCGAGTTGAGCGAAACGTCCGTTGATGCGCCCCGCCTCGCCTTCGAGCGTTTGGCGGATGCGCTGATAGGTCTGCACGTCCGAGCGCGTCGGCGGTGCGATTTGCACGAGCGAGACCTTTCCTTGCCAGTGCGGCACGTCGGCCAAAAGCCGTTCGAATGCCTGAAAGCGCTCGACGAGGCCTTTTGAGTAATCGAGCCGGTCCACGCTCATGATGAGCTTGCGCCCGCCTGCCGCCTCTCGCAGTTCGGCGACGGGTTTGCGGTCGCTAAACTGTTCGGCGGCCTTGGCAACCGCATCCGGATAGATACCGATCGGGTAGGCACCCACTTTCAGCAGCCGTCCGAACGCATGCACCATGCCCTCCGCGCTCACTGAACCGAAGCCCCCGCGTTCGATGTAGTCGATGAACGCTTGACGGTCGGTCTGAGTCTGGAATCCAAGTACGTCGTAACTGCACATCGCATGGACGAGCTCGGCATGCGGCGGGACGGCTCGCAGCATCTCCGGCACCGGAAACGGTATATGCAGGAAGAAGCCGATCGGATTCGTTACACCGAGATCGCGCAGCGCGCGCCCGAACGGCAACAGGTGATAGTCATGCACCCAAATAATGTCGTCGGGCTTGAGCAGTGCCTTCAATTGCGTTGCAAGCGCGATATTGACGCGCAGATAGCCGGCGTATTCCTGGCGGTCGTAGCGCGAGAGATCGGTGCGATAGTGAAACGTCGGCCACAGCGTCGCATTCGAAAACCCTCGGTAGTACTGATCGTAATCGCGACGCGTCAAACCCACCGTCGCATAGGTGACGTTGCCTTGCTTCTCGATAGCGGGCCCGTCGCCCTGCGTGACGATTTCGCCGCTCCATCCAAACCATAGGCCACCCGTCTCCTTCAACGCATCGAGGACGCCGATTGCGAGCCCTCCGGCGGCGGGACGTCCCTCTTGCGTCGGCGCAACACGATTCGATACCACGATAAGTCTGCTCATTGCGGCTCCACCTCGTCGAATTGGCGTTCTCGCGTGGCGACAACCATCGCCGCTCCGGTTTATCGAATGCAAGTCGCGTGCCGTCGCAATGCACCGCTTTCGAGCATGCGAGGCGCGAGCGCGTCGCGTCCCCTGAGCGACGCGCTCGCGTGAGTCGAATTAACTTAGGTGTCCTCTACGATTATGCGCACGGCGCCAGGCGTTCAGGCGTCCTGCTCAGCCCCGAGATCGCGCTGATAATCGAGCCCCTCCGGACGCGCGCCGCCCTGGTTGAACGCCCCGTCAGGCGGCGCATTTGGCGCAACGCGGTTCTGCGCGGATGGGTCGTGCGCGGGCGGCCCGGATGTCTGACCGGTGTTTTTCGCTTCGCGCTTGGAAGCGTGGCGCGGCGAACGCCGCAACGCTGGATGTCTCATGGGATACCTCTCGTCGAAGCGCGCCCAGATGGGCGAAACCGGATCTGCCTATGCGAACAGTCTAGGATGCGGCGCGCTGTTTCGCGCGGTAACAATTGCGCAAGATATGTAACCCATACAGGACAGTATTCGCCCGGGCTTTACGCTTGCCTGCAACGGCTCGGGCGGCGGATCGCCGATCGGCGGCATAGGCGGCTCCGGAGGTTCGCGCTCGGGCTCGGGATGCGGCCCGGGCGGATCCTCCGTGGGCGGCGGCCCAGGCGGGTCGGGTTCGGGCGTGTGGAGCCGGATCGGCTCGCGCTTCGATTCGTGCATCGCGATCTCCTCGAGTGGGCATGAGTGATACGCAGCGATGCGTTGCACACATCGCCCGCCACCGCTATCGAGCAATCGGTTTGCCCAGCCGCGCGTGCCGGGGCCACGCCTCAGGGGCCCGCCGCCGGCTCGCCCGTTTCTCCGGCCGGATCGGGGTCGCCGGCCGCTTCTCCCGCCGCCGATTTGCCGCCTTCCTCGTTGTACTCGACGAGCCGGTTGTAGAGCGTCTTGAGGCTGATGCCGAGAATTTCGGCGGCACGCGTCTTTACTCCGCCGCACTGATCGAGCGTGGCGAGAATGAGCTGACGATCGGCGACTGCGAGCGATGTTCCGAACGGTATGGTGACGGCTGTGCCTGTCGCTGGCTTGGAGAGCGAAATCTGCAGCGGCACCGCGGCCGTCGTATCGGAATCGGCGCCGGACATGATATAGGCGCGTTGCACATAATTCTTCAGCTCACGGACGTTGCCCGGCCAGGGGTACGACAGCATCATGTCCTTGGCCGCCGGCGGAAATTGCTTATGCGTGCCGTGTTGTTCGTTGTGCTCATCGAGAAACGCCTGCGCCAGCAGCCAGACGTCGTTGCCGCGCTCGCGCAGCGGCGGCAGGCTGATCGGAAATACGTTGAGCCGGTGATAGAGATCGAGCCGCAGCTTGCCTTCGAGCACCGCCTCTTCCGGATCGCGATTCGTTGCGGCAATGACCCGCACGTCGGTTTCGATCTCTTTTGTCGTACCGACACGCATGAACATGCCTGTCTCCAACACGCGCAGGAACTTGACCTGCAGCTCGGCCGGCATCTCTGTGATTTCGTCGAGAAAAATCGTTCCACCGTTGGCCCGTTCGAAATAGCCCTTGTGCTGGCGATCCGCACCGGTAAACGAGCCGCGCTCGTGTCCGAACATTTCCGATTCGATCAGGTTCGGCGAGATCGCGCCGCAATTGACCGCTAAAAACGCGTGCTTGCGCCGCAGGCTCAACTCGTGAATCGTCTGCGCCGCCACTTCCTTGCCCGTGCCCGACTCGCCCACCAGCAGCACCGACGCCGCTGTCGGCGCCACGCGCCCGATCTGGTCGTAGACAGACTGCATGGCCGGCGAGCCGCCGAGCATGAGGCCGAAGCGGCCCATGCGCCGCAGTTCGCCACGCAAGTTGCCGATTTGCGCTTTCAGATCGCCGGCGCGCGGCAGCCGGTCGAGCACCGCTTTCACGCGCTGCATGTTGATCGGCTTCACCAAGTAGTCGGATGCGCCCATTTTGAGCGCCGACACCGCGGATTCGACCGTGGCGTGCCCCGTGATCACGACGATTTCGACGCCCGAGCGCGGGTCGAGATCCTCGAACAGATCGACGCCGCTGCCGTCCGGCAGTTGCAGATCGGTGAATACGACGTCGGGCGTTTGCCGGACGAGTTGAATGCGCGCTTCGCGCAGATCGCCCGCCGTCGCGGTCGTCAGTCCATCTTCGGCAATGATCGAGACCAGCGCTTCACGGGTCTCGGGGTCGTCGTCAACTATCAGCACGTGTGGCATCGGGTTCTGTCATCAATGAGTAGTGTCGAAATGGAACGGAATCCAATCAACCGAGCGAATTCCAAGCGCACAACAGCCCTGCCGCGCTGCGGCGCCGCGGCCGCGTATGACGGGGCTCTATCCTGCCCGCCCGGGCCGAACCGTGCAAGAACGGACGGACAGCCGGCCGACTCGCTCGTGGAATAGGGTCAGCTATGCGGGAAGCGCCATGCGTCCGCCGTGCCGCCTACCTGCGCATGGCCGTTCGATATGGTGCCTGGCGACACTTGCGAACCCAGCGTCGAGGGCGCTTCCTGGCTGGTGGACGCCAGTGCGCCGCCTTCAGCTTCCCAACGATTCAGTTCGCCGGCGAGCCGCGCCTGCGACGCGCGGTGTTTCTGCGCCCACCGCCACGCGAGCACACCGCCTACCGCGACCAGCGCGCTAAAAATACCGATTCTGGGACGGGCCATTTGATTCCCCTTGCATTCGTTGCCGATATGAATGGTATAGACCGTTGCAAGTTTTTCCGCATGCGGATTTTCGATGCCGCGGACTTTCATTCGGATCGATCCGACGGCCGCGAGTTCCGCTGCGAGGCCAAACCAAGAGCATGTTTCATGCCACTCGGAAAGCGGGGTTCGCTTGGCATCTTTGGCCGACGTAAGCAGGCTCCGACGTGGTTAAATACCGGTTCGACTACTCGGAAAAACGCGCGCGGCGATGCACTCGGCATCCGCTTGCGCGCTTCAGATCCCGAACTCATGGCGACGTCAAGCGACTTTGAGACTCCGGCGGAAGCTCCGGACAACGGCTCCGCCCAACGAAACGATTCCGGCCCCCAGCGTACACCCGAGGGGCTCGAATCCTATGGCATGCTCTACGGCGCATCGCCCGCGATGCTCGAGCTGTTCGAGCAAATCGAGCGGGTGGCGGCGACGGATGCAACCGTGCTCATTGTCGGCGAATCCGGTACCGGCAAGGAACTGATCGCGCGGACGATTCACGATCGCAGCCGCCGGCACGATCAACCGTTCGTGGCCGTCAACTGCGGTGCGATTCCCGATAATCTGATCGAAGCCGAACTCTTCGGCCATGAGCGCGGCAGCTTCACCGGCGCCGTGCAAGGCCGTGCCGGTTACTTCGAGCATGCCAACGGCGGGACGCTCTTTCTCGACGAGGTGACCGAGATGATGCCCGTGCGCCAGGTCAAGTTGCTGCGCGCGCTGGAAACGGGCACGTTCTATCGCGTCGGCGGCACGGAGCTGATGCATAGCGACGTGCGTGTCATCGCGGCGACGAATCGCGACCCGGCGGTGGCGGTGAAGGAGAACGGCTTGCGCGAGGACTTGATGTATCGGCTCGCCGTGTTTCCGCTGCGTGCGCCTCCGCTGCGCGAGCGCGAGGGCGATCGCGAGTTGCTTGCTCAGCACTTTCTCGCCGAGCTCAATGCGCGGGAAGGCACGAACAAGGTCTTCAGCAAGCGGGCGAGGGAAACGCTACGCACGTATTCGTGGCCGGGCAATGTGCGCGAGCTGAAGAACAGCATCTACCGGGCCTTCATCCTGGCCGAAAAGACGGTCGAGATCGAGCATCCGCGCCTCGCGGCGCGCTCGAAAAAGGCCGTAACGCAAGGCGATGCGATGAGCATCTGGGTCGGCACGCCGCTCGCCGAAGCCCAGCGCCAGATCATTCTCGGCACGCTGAAGCACTGCGGCGGTGACAAGCGGCGCACGGCAAAGGCGCTCGGCGTCAGCCTGAAGACGCTTTACAACCGTCTGGGCGCGTATGAGGACGAAGATGAAGCGCCGTCGGCGGGGAATGCTTGAGATGCGCTCGCGGTTAGGCGCAGGCGCGGGCGCGGGCGCCTTTTAGGTCAACGATGTGGTCCCTCGTTGACTCGCTAGCGTGCTGAGTTAAGCCCGTCCAGCGCGGCGCCCTGCTGCGGCTTCGCAGGCGGTGGTGTCACGGCTTTTGCGCCGTCAATCAAGGTCATTACGTTTCCGTCCCACTCGGGCAACGGGGCGGGCGGCAACGGCAGCACCTTGTCGAGGTTGGGAAGCTTCAAGCGCCCGCCGTAGAATTCCAGGGCATCACCGAGCTTGCCGTAGCGCTCGGCACGGGCCTTATCGATGTGGCCGACGAGATTAGTGCCATTGGTAAGGCCAAGGCCATCGAACTCGGGAGCGATGCTGTTTGCACATTTCGCGCTTCCGAGTTTTACCCCTTCATGCAAAATCTTCAGCGCCTTCAGTTTGGCGTCCGCTGTCTTGGCGCGCGAATAGATAAGCGACAGCTCGTCTGCTGCATCCCCATAATCCTGGGCGAAAGCACAGTCCAGCATCCGCGTCGCCACGGACAGATTGCCCCAGAACTCTCCATCTGGATCGTCGTACGCACCGTCCATCTTTGTGCCCAGAAACGTCATTGCAGACGGGCTACCCATGTCAGCCGCGCGCTGGAAGAAGGCATAGGCGCTCGTGGCGTCTCCCCCCTTGACGATTCCGTTCTGGTGGTAGATGCCCATCATGTCATAGGCGTCCGGCACGCCCTGCTTCATTGCCTTCTCTACCCAGCCGATCGCCATCTCGGGATTATGTTCCGGCACCCCCGGATGGTCGCTCAAGATCAGCGAGGCGAGATTGAGCATCGCCTTCCAATGATTGCGCTCGGCCGCTTGCGAGTAGAGCTGATAGATCTTCGGGTAATCGCGCTTGTCGGGGTAAATGTTCGGGTCGTCGAGCGCAAGCGCTTGCTGAAACCACACCTCGGCTTGCGGATCGATCGTCGGCAGATGCTGCGCCTGATAGGCGCACGTGAACGTCTTGCGGTGCGGGTTGAACAGCGGCAGTTTTTCGAAGCGCGGCAAATCGGAGATACTGGTGCTCAGTTTGCTGGCGAAAGCAGTAAAGGGGCGAGCCTGCAAGCCGGTTGCCAGCACCGCAAGGCTCGCTATCAAAATTCGCACAACGAGCGCCATCAATGTTGCGTGAAGACCATTGTTGTCAGGCATAGTCTGTGTTCCCTGAGGACGGCACGGTTACCGAGGCGTGCATCGTGGCCGTGGCACCGTAGTCCCCGAATGGCGGCGGTCACGAAATCGCGAGCACGCTAATGATTCCGCAGTCTTGCAAGCGTCTGCGGATCGGGCACACACCCAAGGCGGTCAATACCTGGTGGACATGGTGGCGGCGCGGTCGGCGCTGGCTGGCTCGAACGCTCTGCCTGCACCTGTAAATTCGCCCGTTGGGCCTCAAGTAGCGCCGAGGAGGACTCGCCGCGATTCTCCATCTCTCGCCCGATTCGCGTTCTGCGAGTCGCTTCCGTCGCGGCATGCCGATGGGACGGCTGATGCTCATGGGTGGGCGCCGATGACACCTTCTGCGCTCCGTTGCCTGTGTGATGCAGCAAAGCCGATACACCCCAGACCAAGATCGGGAATCCGATGAACGACAGGATTGCGGCTCTCAGCCAGACTCGCTTTCTTCGACGCCCGACAGGGACTGCCTCCAATGCGAATGCAGCAGGTCGATCAGTCCCCTGTGGCATGGCGCCCCGCACCGCGTGTGGCGCGTCCGATTCGCGAACGACGTCCGCATACCTTGGTTCGAGCACCCGTATCGAGCGAGCGCTTGCGGTCGTCGTCATTAGCGCCAGTCCCTTCGCCTTGGCGAACTGACGTACACCATCGAGGCTCCAGAGCCTTCGCAACGTTCCTGGCCGAACCGGTGTCGAGAGCAGGCCCTCCAGTGCCTCTATGCCCGCTATCGTCACTCTGTGGTCCGACTCGGGCAAATTCGATCCCATCGGCTTGCCGTAAGCGAGCAATACCACTGCATGCGCGTATCCGGGATCGGCGCCGATCATCGCTCGCAGCGCGTCTTTTAGATCCATGTGCGCCGAGTCGATTTTTGCGTATGCGTTCGATCGGCGCTCACCCGTAGCGACCGTACTCCAGTCGCGGCTGTTGATGTCGCCCTCGACCGCTTGCAGGTAACCCTTGACCTCTATTACAAGCGTCGCGGTCTGCGTTGCGATGACCAAATCGATTTCATGGCGGCCGTGAAGCAAGTTGACCAGGATGACGGCGTCCTCTCCCCGCCTTTCGAGAATCGAAAGAGCGCGTTGAAGCACGAGTTGTTCGGCAGAATCAGTGGGCCCGTAAGCCAGCCGGCTGAACGTTTCAACGGTCATGGTTCGGCATGTTTTCCATCAATGGGACTGCTGCGGCATGCGCTACAGTCATTGCATTCACTTCATACACTCCGCGTGCGCTTTGCTGAAACAGTCGCCCTCTGAAAGCTCAACGGCCCGGGGCGGTGGCGCCACGGCTCTCGCACCATCAATCAAGGTTTTTACGTTTCCATCCCACTTGGGCAACGGGGCGGGCGGCAACGGCAGCACCTTGTCGAGGTTGGGAAGCTTCATGCGCCCGCCGTAGAATTCGAGCCCATCGCCAAGCTTGCCGTAGCGCTCGGCACGGGCCTTGTCGATGTGACCGACCAGGTTGGTACCATCTGTCAAACCCATCCCATCGAACTCCGTGGACAGCGAGTTTGCACATTCGGCACTTCCCAATTTCACGCCTTCCTGAAAAGTCTCGAGTGCGCGCTTCTTTGCCTCCGGGGTATGCGGGCGCGCATAGATAAACCCCAACTTGTACGCTGCCTGACCGTAGCCCTGCGCCATCGCACATTGCAACATGTCCACCGCCACAGAAAGATTGCCCCAGAATTCGCCATCTGGATCATCGTAGGTACCAGCCAACTTGTTCGCCAGAAATGTCATGGCAGACGGGCTACCCATATCAGCGGCGCGCTGGAATAAGGCATAGGCGCTCGTGGCATCCGCTCCTTTGATCAGCCCACTTTGATGATAGACGCCCATCATGTCGTACGCGTCCGGCACGCCCAGCTTCATCGCCTTCTCCACCCAGCGGATCGCCATGTCGGGGTTATGTTCCGGGACGCCCGGATGATCGCTCAAGATCAGCGAGGCGAGATTCAGCATCGCCTTCCAGTGATTGCGCTCAGCCGCCTGCGTGTAGAGCTGGTAGATTTTCGGGTAGCCGCGCTTGTCCGGGTAGATGTTCGGGTCGTCGAGCGCGAGCGCTTGCTGAAACCACAACTCGGCTTGCGGATCGATCGGCGGCACATGCTGGTCCTGATAGACGCACGTGAAGGTCTTGCGGTGCGGGGTGAACAGTGGCAGCTTTTCGTAGCGCGGCAGATCGGAGACGTTAGTGCTCAGTTTGCTCATCAATGCGGTGAAAGGGCTAGCTTGCGATCCGGTAGAGAGCACAGCAAGGCTCACTATCAAGATTCGCAGCATGAGGCCGATCAACGTTGCGCGAAAGCAATGCGTGTCAGGCATATCTTTATCCCGGGAGACGGCACGGTAACCGACGCGTGCATCGTGTTTTGTGGACCGATGACGCAGAATCAAGGTAACGTGCGGCCTCCCTTAGATCATCGAGATGGTCGCTCCTCGGCTCACGAGCGTGCACCCGCACGTCGCGCGATGTCCTTGCAATGCGACCGGACTACCGCCGATCATGCTTGTTCCATCGCCTTCCGCGATGGTCTGCGTCCCGTGCTGTTTGCATTCGACCGTATCACCCTTGCGAGCCACCGCCTTGCCGTCCACGATGTCGGCATGCGAGCCACCGGTGACATCTCCGCCGTGCGGCGCCAGCGTATCGCCCACGACTATGACCTGACGAGCCATACCCTCTCCTCGAGCTTGTGTTTTCGATTCTTCGCACCCGGTATATCGGAGGCTAACTACAGGCTGATGTCGAGGATGCCGGGCATGCCGGTCTCCCCGTTCGGACTGCCGAGGAAACTCCATCTGATGTCGCTTGCGGCAATGTCGAGGAATCGCGTGGTGGGGCTAGGAAACGCCTGTCCCTTTTCGACGAAAGCCTGCTGGTCCCAACGGTTGTATAACGGAGCCATCGGATGATCGTCAGGCACACGGCCTTCCCAGATGCCGCTCTCCGGACAACGCTGCGTCCCCGTGCATTGCAGCGCCGTTGGCAACGACGGCACTTCCCTCAGCATTCCCGCGCCAATCAAGTTTGCGAGGAAATCCTCGCGCTGTGGCGGCAGGCGATAGGCCTCGCCGAGGTAATACCATTGCACACCGTCGGGTAACAGCCAGTCGTGAGAAGGCGGCTCGAATCGTTCGCCAGCCTTGTAGTGTTCCGGTAGTCCGGAACGGGCAAACAACCGCGCATCGGTTTGCGTCGATGAGCCGTACCGCGCTACCCAGTAGCCGGTCTTCGGAACCAGTTGGGCACCGGTAACCGATGGAGCATCGGCATCAAGCGAAGCAACCGCGTAACCATCGGGAACGAACGAACGTCCCTCCGGGGCGCTGGTCTTTTGTGCTTTCGCCGGTGGGGTAACAGCCTTCGCTGCATCGATCAACGTTCGTACGTCGCCATTCCATTTGGGGAGCGGTGCCGGTGGTAGCGGAAGCACCTTGTCCAGATTGGGAAGTTTCAGGCGGTCGTCGTAAAACTTCAGGAAGTCACCAATTTTTTTATACCGTTGAGCGCGCGCCTTATCGATGTGACCGATCAGGTTCTCTCCACGTGTTAGTCCGTATCCGTTGAACTCTGTCGACAGGTTAATTGCACATTCGGCACAGCCCAGCTTTACGCCTTCTTGCAGGACGAGAAGTGCACGCGACTTCGAATCGGGCGTGGTACCGCGATAGATATAGGACAGTTTATCCGCGGCCGGGCCGTAACCTTGCGCTAAGGCGCATTCGAGCATCTTGGTGCCTACCACCACATTGCCCCAGAACTCCCCCTCCGGATCGTCGTAGGTTCCCGACATTTTGTCGCCAAGAAAGGTCATCGCGGCGGGGCTACCCATGTCCGCTGCGCGCTGAAAGAACGCGTAGGCAGTTGTGGCGTTGCCGCCCTTGACCAGACCGTTCATGTGATAAACGCCCATTCGGTCATAGGCGTCCGGCACGCCGAGCGTCATGGCCTTTTCGACCCAACGAATCGCCTCCTCTGGATCGCGCTCCGGAACGCCAGGATCATTGCGAAGAATCAGCGATGCCAGATTGAGCATCGCCTTCCAGTGACCTCGTTCAGCAGCCTGTAGATACAGCTGATACATCCTCGCGTAGTCAATGTTTGTCGAGTTCGGATCGTCCAGCGCCAAGGCCTGCTGAAACCACATTTCAGCTTGAGGATCGAGAGCGGGAACGTGCTGCGCTTGATATGTGCAAGTGAACTCGGGCCGATGCGGATTAAAACGCGGCAGCTTTTCGTAACGGGGCAGATCGGACATTGCGGCGGTGACTTTTGGGAGCATTGAATCGAGAAGCCCCGCATGGACCGGAAGGATCTGCATGCAGGACACTATCAACACCGTGAAGCGTATAACGCGGATCAAGATTTGCATGGGATGTATCAGGTGACCGAAGTTCCATTCGGCGACGGTACGTCGATCGATCCAACAAGCACCGTCGTCGACCGGTGGTCTTCAAACGGAAGCAAGAAGCCGCTCATTGGCTGCCCCTTTCTCCGCTTCGCCAGGTTATCACTCATGATCTTTCCCCATGAATCGAACCTATCAGGCAATTCGCTCGGGGTTCCACTACCTGGTTCTAGGCCACCTGTATGTAAGGTGAATACGCGTCGGCGCAGGTCGGCGGCGTAAAGAGACCCAGTGGCAGCGACATTGATCTCACTGTCCACCGACATGCTACGCTGATTCATGTTGGCACTCCCGACCGTGATGAAGACGTCGTCCACAATCATCAGCTTCGAATGAATGTAGATTTCCCGATAGGCCATGTTTCCCGGCGCATCCGGACCACTGGTGCGCAACCGGGCAACGGCCACCTCGAGTCCAAGGGTCTGCTCGAGCTGTTTCACGCTCGGTCGGTCGAGAACTTGGCCGCCCTGAGGACCCTTGCGAGAGTTGGGATAGGATTGAGTAAGCTTTCCTTTGTCGGATAGCGTGCGTTGCTCCGGCATCGCCTCAATGCCGTTAACCTTTTGCGCGTATCCCAATTCCGTCAAGGTATCGTAGGTCCGCGGAATCATCTGGTCCCGCTCCGGATGGGGAATCACGATGAACAGGTGCAGTTTCGGAATCTCGGTTACCGGCTTGCCGGACTTCTTCATCCACGCATCGCAAAACTCCTTGCGAGTCTTGATCAGATGCCGAACGAACTCGGGATAAAAGAAATACTGGTTCTCGATGTAGATATAGTTGTGCGCACAGCTGCTTGCCTGGAAGTAAACTTCCTTGATCGATTTTTCGAGCTCGTGTGGCTGCGTCCGAACGATCTGGACAAGGTGCGCGGGACTACCTGCAGCAGTCGGTATCTTCGCGGGCGGTGCCGGTGGCTTCTCGAACGGCAGTGGCTGTTCGAGCGCGGTGGCCCAACCGTTTTCAAAGTTGTATTTCAGTTGCGCCAGCGCGGGCCCCTGGATCCTACAGGCGTAGTCTTGGAAAGGCTTGGAGTGTTTGTATACCGAGCCATTGGCCCGACCTTCCGCGAGTCTCTGATGATCGGCCTCACTCTTCAGCCCTGCGGATGCCCAGCATTCACGACGCGGGTCGTCTACCCTATGCTCCGAACTATCCCAGTAGTCGGTGACGGAATTGAGCCCCATGACGTAGCCAATCGCCTTGCTTCCGTGATCGTAATCGTAGTCGATCAGAATCGGCTTCTGGTGATGTGATCCCGCCATTTCGAATCCAGCTTCTTCGACGCGCGCACGCGAATCCTCTTCCTCCGGCAAGGTCGGCGCCTGCATGCTGAGCAGTGCGATTACATCTTTTCGGGAAACGCTACGCAAGACGACGCTCAAATTGGGATTCGCGCCCGCGTTGCTGCGCCCGCCGGGCAGGTTTCTCGCCCACCATGCGACGCAGTAGTCCTGCCGCTCCTTGCTGTCATAGGGCGACGACAACATCAAGTTTCCGACGTAGGTATCCGAGTGATCAGTAAAGCCCGGCATATTGGCAGCGGCCTTCCAAACCATCGGGTTCGGCTCGTACCATATGAGCAGGCGCACTTTGACCGGGTTTTCCTTGCGCTGCGTGATCTCGTCAAGCAGTTCGCCATAGGTCTGGCCGCGTGGCCACGTGGCTTTATCGCCACCTCGCACGAGTTCCATCCCCGGATCGAACCCCCAACAGATGATGTCGGCAGTCGCCTTTGCTGCTTTCAGATCTTCCGCGATCTTCGCGAATCCGTCTTGGGAATTGACGATGAAGCTGAGGGTATTGCCCCGCGTGATCGGAATCTTGTCCCTGCCTTCGAGGAGCCACTGAAGCGAACCCTTTGCCATACGAGTCTGTTCATCGACTGCAACTTTCGACGGCTTGTGAGTTTTGAGTGGAAAATCTGCCACGTCTATGTCCTTGAGAATGAGTGCGGCGAGTAACGCGCTCAGACCTGCCGTTCGCCTCGGTTTGTTCGCTGGTCGAGGTGGTCGGGATCGTCGTTCAGCGCATCCTTCACGTTCAGATCGTATTGCGCACCATTGCTGAGCCTGGCCGTGTATGCAGGGGTGCCCGGCTCGTGATCCTTGACGACGATGCGCCCGAATTCGTCCGTGACACCTTCGCCGATCTTTGCACCGCCCTTATACAAGTCGTACGGGGCATTGGCGATCGGATGCCCGTCGTCGGGCAACGCCTGCAGCGCAAAGTGCAACTGCTCCTTATCCGGAGCTGACATAGGCATCACAGGGGTGCTCACACTGTCTGGACCGACCAACGTGCGGCTCGCCGAGTGCACCTCGAATCCGCCCGATGTGCCGCTCTTGATTTGTCCTGCCGTCCAGCGCGTATAGCTGCCACCGCCACTGATCTCCACTTTCTGCTGCGCGCTGATCGTGATCTTGTTGGCGGTGACCGTCACGTTCATTTTCGCCAGGACGTTGATGCTGTCCTTCAGTGCCTTCAAATCAATGTCTCCCGCCGCTGCAACCAACCGCATGCCGGCCTTACTCACGAAAAGACGTAGCGCATTGCGCATGCTTGCGAAAAAGCTGCCACCGGTGCTGATCGACACGTTCTCGCCAGAGGTAACCGCCACATGCTGACCGGCGCTCACGTGCGCGGTCGCCGGCGTGGTCATCTCCAACCCGGCCGCGCCCGCGAGCAGCAAGTGCGGCTGGCTGAGCTCCGAAAAGCCGCCGCTACCACCACCCGAGCCCTTGATGCCATTCGTTTGCGCTTTGAGCGCCTCGACCACGCCGGTTTGGTCTGCGCCGCTATCCTGAGCAAGATGCTGCTGAGCTAGCTTGCCCAGTTGATCGTGCAGCGTCTGCGCGTTCAGCAGACGCGACACGGGTTCGCTGACCTCGGCGATATGTGATGTCGCCTCTGGCCGAGCCTCGGTACTCACCAACATCCCCTTGCCCGAGCGGATCGCACCGACGGCATCGGTGCGCAACTCGAATCCCTCGCCGCGCGCGTCCTGCCGGCCCTGCCAGTCCTCGATGCGCGTGATGCTGCCCAGCGATAACTGACTGGCCGCATGGTCGCTGCGTAGCTGCGCCTGAATGGCATTGGCTGTATCGTCAAAGACCAGGTGATTGCTGCGCCCGCCGCTCCGATTGCCCTGGGCGCCCACCAGTTCGCGGCTGCGAATACCCGTCAAAGCGCGCTGATGCGGCAACCGCCACGCCGACATGTTGTCGCGCCCGTGCAGCCTGCCGGTAACGATGGGGTGGTCCGGGTTCCCATCCAACCACATGACGATCACCTCTGAGCCGATTCGGGGCAACGCCGTCATGCCTTGATTGCCGCCCGCCCAGCCGCTCGAGACGCGGACCCATGTCGTATATTTGCCCTCCCGGTCCCAATGAAACTGCAGCAGTACGCGGCCGTGCTCGTCCGTGTAGAGGCTCTCGCCTTCCGGCCCAACGACCATCGCCGTCTGCGGTGCCAGAATGCGCGTGTCGACGCTGTTGTAACCGCGCATCGGCCGCCATGGCGTGCGTTTGTGCACGCACGTGAAGCGGTTGCTGTACGTCGCCTGAGCGCCGACACCCTGAAGATAATTGTTCGTCGCGACGTGATATGCCGAAGTAATCAGGTATTGGTCGTCATAATGGTTATCGCTGATCGAGTAGCCGAAGTGATCGGTCAACTGAAACCACCTCCCCGCCATCACGAACCGGTTGTTGCCGGTGGCCTCCCACTGTCGGGCGACGGCCTCGATCGCTTCCACTTGCACGTCGGTCAGCATCTGGCCGTCTTCCGTGTCTTGATGGCCGAACGAGCCCGCGTACCGGTACAACTCGAGCTTTTGCTTGCCACTGCCCTTCCAGGCATCGGTCCGCGAAACAGCCAGGCCGCCGCTACGCGCGTTCAGGGTGAACTGCTTGAAGTCGGTGCGCGACTCCGCGATGTGCGTGGACGTGCTCCGGTGAATGAGCGACCACGACCTGATGCCATCGGCCTCCTGCGAGCCAGCCTCGCTCTGGTAGGGAATCTCGGGGCTGGTACCGTCGATCGCCGGCTCGTTTCGCACGGGATCGGAAACGATCAGCTTGTGTTCCTTCGCCGTGTGCTCGTACCAGTAGCAAAAGCCGCGATGCTCCCAGCGGCGATGAACGTAGTTGTGGTCGTGCTCGTCGAACTGGCACGCCATCGGTATCACAGGGTCCTTCTCGAGGACCTTCCAATCCCACACTGGCAGCACGCCGTAGTCTTGAAAAATAGTCGCCGTCTGGTCGCGAACAGGCTGTTCCAGGAACAGCCGATTGTTCTTGCGTAGCGTCAGGTACCGCAACCACGGGCCCATTTCGGCCTCGTAGAAAGCGATCGCACCGTCGGTCTTAACGAGCCGAAAGGAGAAGATATAGCCGTTGAAATACCGAAAGCTTCCATCGTTGCGCAGCAACTGCACCGAAAGCTGCTTGTCGACGAAATCTTTCGGATCGAGCTTGGCATCGTCGGACAGGATTTCGACGGTGAACCGGAAATCGCGCGAAAGGTGTTCCTCGCCTTCGAGGCGGTTCGCGAGCAGGGTCCTGTACGGCGCATCCCCATTCGGGAACGACAGCGTCAAGAGACGATTGTTCTGCATCCCCGCAGCGAGCTTGCGCAGATCTTGAATAGACAGATTGGTATTCATTGGCAAGCCCGATAGAAACGCCAATATTCAAAGTCGGGCGATTTTATAGATGAATTTGCGCCGAACACAACTGGATTAAGCGCGATTTGCATTGGTTGACGTTTTCGAGAAAATATTGCCGAGCCTCTTGCAAATTTAGGCAAGCATTCCCGGGTTCGCGCCAACGATCATCACAAAAGCGGGCTCGCGCCTCTCACCGGCTCGCCCCTCCAAAGGACTACGCCGTTAGTCGACACCACGATTAACTCGATAAAGCTTTTGGCGATCGCATAAGGCGCGAAGTAGCGCTCCATGACGCGAGCGAACACAGCGATGCTGTTCGCGACGAACAGCTGCTCGTCGATTTCCAATGTGATTTGAATTCCGCGCACCATCGCCGGCTGGGACGACCTCATCATGAGCGTCATCACAGGCCGATGGCTTAGCGCTCTGATCCCGTCGATGTGCCGCGCCTCTCGCGGTGACAGTGCTGCGAATTGCTGGAGCATCTCCTTGAGGACGGGTAAGCCGGCTGGATCCAGCCTTATAGCGTGCGCTGTCTGCTGGTCGATGAGTTTCCACAGTGCGCCATTCGTGCGGGGAAGCCTTGTGACGGCCGTCGGAATATCCAGCAGCGCGATCTTTCTCGCCGCTTGCGTCTTGCCCTCCATCCGCATGTCCCCCTCAGAGGCGCCGAAGGGCAGCGAACGAGGCAGGTCGCCGTTGGAGCACGTCACATTGACCAACAGCGACTCAACGCCGCCCCCTGCGCCCGCAGGGCCGCCGGCACCAGCAACGCGCAGTGCGGCCGCTCGGCCCGTACCGGCCGGCGCGGGCCGAGCATGTTGTACGAAAGTCCATCTGGGGTTTGCGTCGCTCACATGATGGACCATGAGGTCCGACGAAGAGCGCAGGACAGTGCCCTGACCCGTACAGACCCGGTCCACCGACCAGACTTCGGTGACCGCGTCGTCCGTTCCCTGCACCGGTATCGGCCAGTTGCTGGCTTGGGGATCATATTTGAGCGCCACGCCCTCCTTTGTGAACAAGTTCACGACCGGCGTGCAGAACAGCCTCAGGTGATCGGCGGAAAGATGCACCAACTGCTGCGCGATCCGTGAACTCGGCGGCACACCCGCCACAGCCAAATGCAGCGTAAGCCGGTCGCCTGAAGCCGCCGCACAGAGCGCGGCGAAATCGATGTCGACGAAGTGGAAGCGTTGTGCGAACGCGAAGTACTCGCCAAGCAGCCCGAACGGTTGTCCGGGCTCCTGCGCGTCCGTGAAAAGCCAGTCGTGCGGCCCAAAGCCCACGCTCTTGAGCGGAAGATCCGCAAGGCATGTCCAGCGGCCATCTCGATCTTCCACATAAGCGGCCGCCGTGCGCAGCAGCATTGCGTCGATCAGCGCAGCGACTACATGCGGTTGGCCCGCCAAATAAACGCGAAGCGTGGCAGGCGTGGCGACATTCAGGCTGCCGCCGGCCTTCGCCGAACCGAAGGTCACGGACAGCATGCCACTGGCATCGGGGGGCAGCGTCACCCGGGCTGGCGCTGTCGGCGTTAGCGCATACTGCGCACGCATGATTCGCAGCGGCGCAAGGTCGATGTCATACGTGGTCCGAAAGGTGCACTGGCCGACGTTCGTTTGCAACCTCGTGCCACGCGGAACGCGGACGGCGTCGGTCAAACTATCGAACATCCCGTCTATGTCGAATTGCGCGATCGAACACGACGGGAAGGGTCGCAGGTACTGCGGATACGACCGTTGGATCAGGGCCTCGGACAATTCCGGATAGTCGTCGTCGATCTTGGCGCTGTGGCGCGCATGGAGCAGCGCCGTCGACTGCACCAGCCGCTCGACGCCCGAATCGTCCGAATGTCCGCCGCTACCGATCGAGAGGCGCGCAGCCGCTTCGGGGTGCCGGTGCGCGAAGGCACGCAAGTGGCGGCGCAAGTGCTCGAGTTCTTGCTCATAGTGATGCCGCAGCAAGTCGTCGTCGTACTCATCGTAGTTCGCACTCATCGGCAAAGGCTCCATTAGGCGAGAACCAAATCGCTGCTGCGCGGCTTGCATCGCACGATTTCTTCTCCCGTGCGTTTCGATACGACGACCAACTGCACAAAGCTGTTCAGATGAACGCAGTACCCGAGAAATGTATTGATCGCACCCACGAACGTCGCGATGCTAGCCCCGATGAAATGGTTTTCATCGATGGTCAGGCGCATCTCGATGCCCTCCACCAACGTCATGAACGGATTGCCTGGCAGTTCCAGCACGGCATCGTGCGACTCGACGTCAACAATGCCTTCGATATGACGGGATGAGACAGCGGAGCGCCGCAGGTCATACAACACCAACACAGCCCTTAGCGCTCCAACCCGCGTTTTCGCAAGCGAGAAGTGATCGAGCGCCAAGTGCGAGTTGAGACGCAAAGCCAACTCGTCCCTGCGCTCGAAGCGCAGCGGCTGCGTCGGCCGGCGCAGCATCGCGGTACTGACCGCCGCGCGACCGTCAACGCTGTCCTGCATGAAAAGATCGCCGCCCTGCAGCCCGATTGCGAGTCTCGCCGGAAGATCCCGGTTCGTGCATGTCAGCGTGAGGCTCAACGTATCGGTCTGAGAAGCCGCCGCGTCGAAATCGGTCTCGATCACCGAAATCTCCGTTTCGTAACCGGGGCTCATCGAAGCTACCGCTTCGTCGCGACGCGCAAACCAGTAATGCCCAACCAATTGCTCATCGCCAAAATGCTGCGAGAAAAATCGCCGAAACTCGACGATCTCCTCACGCGCTTGCGTTTGACGTACACGGAGTACGGAATCGATCGAATAAATATCGTAGGCAGACGCATGGCTTGCGTCTGCCACGACCGGATACGCTACCGCCCTATGTGTCACCCGAACCGGTTCCCCGCGCTGGCGAAACAAGTTGATCACGGGGGTCGCAAAGAGCTTGAAATGAGCCGCCGATAGCGGCTCCAGCAGCCGCGCCGCATGCGGGTTGCCGTAGCCCTCTTTCATGACTACATGAAGCGTCACGCTTTGGCATGCCCCCGTCACATCGAACATGGCTCCCAGATCCACGTCGGCGAAGTCGAATTTTTCTTGGAATGCGAAGTATTCGGACAGCAGGCGGTGCGCGGGGTGTGACGTCATCGGGTAGTCGAGCAGCGCGTCGTCCTCCCCGAACCCGGCCTGCGCGATAGGCACCGTGCGCAGCCCTTGCCAGCGGCCATCGCCGTCGGCTTCCACATAGCTCGCCAGCGCATGAATGAACAGTCCATCGGCAAGCACAGCAACGAGCGAAGATTCGCCACTCAGATGCACGCGGACGCTGCGCAAGTCGAGTTTATGTAAGCCTTCGTCAGGCGCGGTCGATCTGAAGGTAATCGAAACGATACCCGCCGCATTGACCGGCAGCGCGAGAGGAGCGGCTGCAGTCGGTCGATAGCGCGCTTCGCTGATCGTGAGCGGGACAAGCGTCACGTCGTAGGCGGTTTTGAATCGGCATTGAACACCGTTGATGGCCCGGCTGACCAGTTCGGTGCCACGTGCGAGCGTTCGGCGATACGGTTCTCGGGTCCCGGATGCAACGGAGAACTGGGCGATCGTGCAGGCGGGAAACGGCCGCAGGTAGTGCGGATACAGGACATCGAATACCGCCTCGATACACTGCGGATAGTCGTCCTCGAGCTTCTTGCCGATTCGCGCATCGAGTAAGGCTACCGCGTCGACGATCTGTTCGACATGCGGATCGTCACCGCGCTCGCCCTGCGGCATAAGCCGTCCCGCAATCTTGGGATAGCGCTGCGAGAAGTCCTCGGAATAGCGGCGCAAATACGATAGTTCGCGCTCGTAGTACGGCAGCAACTCTTCCATCTATCTCTCAGGATCTATATGTTGTCTCGTTGGAGGCGCTGCCGTACACGCAGCGTCTCGTCAGAGCTTTTTGGGACGCGCGTGCGCGACCGAATATTTGAACGTGGACGGTTGCAGCATGGCATCGAAATTGACCGGCTGCTCGGCAGGATGGACGACCAGCATTGCCTGGATTGCGAAGCACAGCACGCTCGTCGACTGTGCGTCCACCTCCAGCGTCACCGCCACCTGTTTCAACCTTGGCTCGTGTCGCTCGATTGCCCGTTGAATCGAATTGCAAATGGTCGTGCGGTCATCGTGGCTGGCGAGACTTAGCCCAGCGAAATCGTTCAGGCCGTAGGTCAGCACCGACCGCTTGCATTCGGGCAGCCCTGCGAGTCGTTCGTCCGCCAATGCGATTCGGGCGTTCAGGAGCGACTCGATATGTCGGGCGACGGTGCTCTTCAGTTCTTCGAGCGACAACTGACGAACGGCGGCAGGCGTCGGCTGATTCTGGCCGTCACCGAATAGTTTGTCGAGCAAGCCGGGTTCGAAGCGATTCATCGATAGGCCAGGGGTCTTGTTCAATGGAAAGCGGTCGTTTCCCGACCGAAATCCGGGCGTATCGTACAGGACTGTTTTTCGGCAAGTCCACACGCGCCCCAAGCGGCCTATTCAGGTAGTCAGGGCCAGCGGAGTCGCAAGCAGGACTCCGCGCCCATGATAGATGGCGGGCCAGACCTCGAGGTCCTCGAGGCTGGAGATTTCGGTCTGATCGTTATACGAGAAAATCTCGCCGCCCTCCCCGGGACGGCTTGCCCCCACACCGACCATCGTCGGCGTCAACGCGTTTGGCGTGCATAGTCCATGCCGTTGGAGCGTTCGACGTACGTTGGCTTCGCCTGCCATTCGCCCGATTGCTCGAATGCGTAGCCGTATGAAAGCAGCTTGGCCTCGCTCCAGGCCGGACCCACGAACGAGAGGCCGACCGGCAAGCCGTAGACTGTCCCGGCCGGTACCGTCAGATGCGGGTAGCCGGCCACCGCGGCGTAGCCGGGAAATGCAAGCCGGTAGCGATCACCGCCGGCGTAGTCGATCAACCAGGGCGTCTCGGAGCGCGTCGGCGCGACGATGGCGTCCAGCCGGTGTTCGTCGAGCGCACGGTCCAGCCCGTCGCGCCGTGACGCGCGTTGACAATAGGCGAGCGCGCGCCGGTAGCTGTGCGCTTCCAGACCGCCCATTGCGCGCGTGTGCAGGAACATATCCTGGCCGAACAGGCCCATTTCCTCCTCACGGTGCGCCTCGTTGAAGGCAATGACGTCGTCCAGCGAAGCGACACCGGCATGCGGCGCGAAGCGCTGCAGCCATTTCGGAATGCCATCCTTCAGTTCATGCAGCAGTATCGACAGCGCGGGAGTTCCCCAGTTGGGCACGGGCAGCTTGATCGAGTAGTCCAGCGTCGCACCGAGCGACTTCAACCCCGCAACGACCTTTCTCATGTGCTGCCCGACAGCGTCACCCTTGGTGAAAAATTCGGTCGCGACGCCGATCCGCGCTCCCTTGAGGGCGTTGCGATCCAATGCGGCGACGTAATCCTCCGCCGCTGGCGCAGCCAACGTCACATCGTCGCGTCGGTCGGGTCCGGCGATCACGGTGAGAAGCGCGGCTGCGTCCGTGACGTTTCGCGTGATGGGCCCGGCGGTGTCCTGCGTATGCGAGATCGGCACCACGCCGTCGCGACTTACCAGCCCAACGGTAGGCTTGAGCCCCACCACGCCCGTGAATGCGGCCGGCGATGTAATGGAGCCGCTCGTTTCTGTGCCGACAGCCATATCGACGATTCCCGCCGCGACCGCGACGGCCGAACCCGAACTGGAACCGCATGGAGAGCGGTCGAGCGCATGCGGATTCAGCGTCTGGCCGCCCACCGCGCTCCAACCGCTCACGGAATCCGACGCTCGGATATTCGCCCATTCGCTCAGATTGGCCTTGCCGACGATCACAGCGCCCGAGCTGCGCAGCTTTGCGACAAGGGTGGCATCGCGGGTCGGGACGATGCCGGACAGTGCCAGCGAGCCCGCGGTGGTGGCGGTCCCATCGGCGGCGGCGATGTTGTCTTTGATGGCGAGTGTGCGCCCATGGATAGGGCTGCGAATGACGCCGCCGTCGAGGTCGCGATCGGCTTGCTCCGCTGCCCCCCTCGCGAGAGGACTTGTCCCGATCATGCTGCGAAGCTTCGGGCCGCCCCGATCGAGCGATTCGATCAGCTTCAGTGAACGATCGAGATTGTCCCGGGCGCTCCCGCCAATGCGTCTGCGCAATCCGTCCACGGCGCTGCGAGAGGCACATTGAGGCGCAGGCGCTGCCGCCGCGTTAGCGGTCGCTTCGACGCGATCGGAGTGGCCACTGATGTGGCTCAACGAGTTGTTATCAACGCGCGAGTTCATCGATGAGATCGTGATCGACAAAAGGAGGATGTTCGTCGCAGCAACCGACGTGGCGGCGCCGGCTTCAACGAAGCATGCAGCTTGGCATATTCGTTGTTCGCATTCCGGAACATGACGAACATGGGTGGGATAAAGCGAAGACGATCAGCGGGATGTCGCCGATCGATGGATGCGTGACGGTACAGGACTGTCTTTTTGCAAGTCCACACGCGCCCCAAGCGGCCTATTCAAGTAGTCAGGGGTCAGCGGAGCCGCAAATAGGACTCCGCGCCCGTGATAGATGGCGATCAGGACTCGACGTCCTCGAGGCTGAAGATTTCGGTCTGATCGTTATACGAGAAGATCTCGCCGTAGCGGCCCCAGTTGATGACGGCGTCGAGCGTTTCCTCGGCCGCGCTGTCCGATAGAAAATCCTCGAGCTCCTGCTCGAACCGCACGCGCGGCGCCCGATGGCCCGGGCGTTCGTTGAGGACCTTCTTGATCCGCGCGGCAAGCGGCACATGACGCAACAGGTGTTCGGCGAACATCATTTTGCGTTCCTGCGTGCCGAACTCGGCGAAGACGCGCGCGGGCGGCGTGAGGAAGATATCGCCCTCTCGCACGTCGGTGAAGCCGAGGTGCTGCAGCACTTCCGCGATCGGGAAGAGATCGTCGACCTCGAGATGCAGCGAGCGCGCGATTTCCGGCATATCGGCCCGGCCGTGATACGGCGGCGCCGCGAGCGTTTCGATGAGACCCGCCATCAAGTTCGTCGAGACGCTCGGCAGCCAGCTGCCGAGCTCGAGCCCCTTCTTCGTGGCTTCGTCGGTACGGCGCGCCGTCATCTTCGCGTAGATGTCGTCGACGAGACGCTTGAACGCCGGATCGAGACGGTTGCGCGGATGCGCGAACGGCACCTTGATCTCTGCGATTACGCGCCCCGGGTTCGACGAAAGCACGAGGATGCGATCGCACATGAACACCGCCTCTTCGATGTTGTGCGTGACGATCAGAATCGATTTGATGGGCATGCGCCGCTGCGTCCACAGGTCGAGCAAGTCCGTGCGCAACGTCTCCGCGGTCAGCACGTCGAGCGCCGAAAACGGTTCATCCATCAGGAGCAACGTGGGATCGACGACCAGCGCGCGCGCAAAGCCGACGCGTTGGCGCATGCCGCCCGACAGTTCGCGCGGGTACGCGTTCTCGAAGCCGTCGAGACCGATCAGATCGATCGCGGCCAACGCCCGTTCGCGCCGCTCGCGCGCACCGACGCCCTGCGCCTCGAGACCCGCTTCCACGTTTTGCAAAACGGTGAGCCAGGGAAAGAGCGCGAACGTCTGAAACACCATGGCGACGCCCTCGGCGGGACCGGCGAGCGGTTGGCCGAGATAGTCGACATGGCCATCCGTCGGCTCGATGAGCCCGGCGATGATGCGCAACAGCGTCGACTTGCCCGAACCGGAACGTCCCAGCAAACCAACGATTTCGCCCGAGCGCAGCGAGAGATTGACGTCGTCGAGAACGAGCAGTTCGCCCTGGGCTTTCGAAAAGCCGCGGCACACGTCCTTGACATTGAGGATTTCCTCGCTAAGGCGAGGCGCGCCACCGGCGCCGACCGACGCGGGTGAAACGGACGACGCCGAGCTCGGTTCAGCTTTGGGGTTTTGCATTGCGCTTCACTCTCGAATGGACCTATCGTGCGTTTTTTGCATCAATCGAGCCGGAGCTTCGACTCGGCATAAGCATAGAGCGGCCGCCACAGACTGCGGTTGAACAGCGTGACGAAAAGCGACATGACGGTGATGCCGAGAATGATCTTCGGAAAGTCGCCCGCGGCAGTCATCTGCGCGATATAGGCACCCAGCCCATGCGCGACGACATGCGTGTCGCCCCACTGGACCGCCTCGGAGACGATGCTCGCGTTCCAGGCGCCGCCCGAGGCCGTCAGCGCACCCGTCACGTAATAGGGGAAAATGCCCGGCAGCATGCACTGGCGCCACCATTGCCAGCCGCGAATGCGGAAGTTCGTCGCGGCTTCCCGGTAATCGTTCGGATAGGCCGTCGCTCCGGCGATCACGTTGAACAAAATGTACCACTGCGTGCCGAGCACGATCAGCGGCGAAAGCCAGATGTCCGGATTCAGGTGAAAGCGGACGATCACGACCACGAACACCGGAAAGAGCAGATTGGCCGGAAAAGCAGCGAAAAACTGCGCAAGCGGCTGAATCTTCTCGGCCAAGGCCGGACGCAGCCCGATGAGGACCCCGAGGGGCACCCAGATCAGCGAGGAAAGCGCGATCAGGATCGCGACGCGCACAAGCGTGATGAAGCCGAGCAGAATGACGTGCCAGACTTCGTCGAGCGTCACCCCGGTCCGCACGTAGGCCGCGACGCGCCAGACGACGTACAGCGTACTGGCGAGCAGCACGAGCGCCCACGCGATATCGGCGGCGCGCGACGATGCCCGCCGCGCGCCACCGGCACGGCCCAGCCGCAACCCCGGCCGCAACGACAACCGGATCGGCACGCGCGCAGCCTTCGAAAAAAGCCACCCCACCGGCACGAGCAACCGATGAATGAGCCGCGTGCGCCGCACGACATCGAGCAGCCACGACTCGGGCGCGTTGCCCGAACTCGTCGTCTCCATCCGAAATTTGTCGGCCCACGCGACGAGCGGACGGAACATCAACTGGTCGTACGCGAGGATGACGACCGTCATCGCGAGGATGACCCAGCCGACGGCGACGAGGTTCTTGTCCGAGATTGCCTGCGCAAGATAGGCGCCGATCCCGGGCAGCGTGATCGTGTTGTTGCCGACGGTGATCGCCTCCGATGCGACGACGAAGAACCAGCCCCCCGACATCGACATCATCATGTTCCAGATGAGACCCGGCATCGAGAACGGAACTTCGAGCTTCCAGAAACGCTGCCAGGCGGTCAGGTGGAAGCCGCGCGAGACCTCGTCGAGATCGCGCGGCACCGTGCGCAGCGACTGGTAGAAGCTGAACGTCATGTTCCAGGCCTGGCTCGTGAAGATCGCGAAGATGGCCGCGAGCTCGGCACCCAGGACCTGCTTCGGGAACAGCGCCAGGAAAAACGTTACCGTAAACGAAATGTAGCCAAGCACGGGCACGGACTGAAGGATGTCCAGGACCGGGATCAGCACCATGCCCGCGCGCCGGCTTTTCGCGGCGAGCGTGCCATAGACGAGCGTGAACGTGAGCGACGCGCACATCGCGGCAAGCATCCGCAGCGTGGTGCGCAGCGCATACTCGGGCAAGTTCGACGGATCGAGCGAAATCACCTGCGTCTTGAGCGTCGAAATCGGCGCCATCGTCTGGTGAACGCCGATGGCCGCCATCGCGATCAGGCAGATGATGAGCGGAAAGGCGACGAAGTCCCAGCGGTTGGGCAAAAGCCGCCACACCGATGCGTTGGCAGTGCGCTTCAGGTCGAAGCTGAAGTCCATCAGCGCCCCCTGGCCTGGCGGCGTGAGGCAGCAGCCTGGCACGCGGGCCAATGCGCCGGCAAACCCGAAACTGGTAAGTTGAACATGTCGAGGCGTAGGGATGCAGTCATTCGTGGGCTCCGGCCGCCCGGCGGTACGATGGGCACGTGTCCGGCTTTTTCCTGCTTTTGCGACGGCAAGACAGTACTACAGACTGTGTTTCAGGCACAACCACGCGCCTACGATGAAACCCCGAGAGCCGTTCAGTTTGGGCCGGGCAGGCCGATAATACCGAGCAGGTAGGGCGCCGCGTGAGAGCCGGGGGGGCGTCGGGGGCGGCATGCGGCCCCATTGTCGCGCCGCCCGGCGAGAGCAGTCCGCATGGACCAGGGAGTCGATGAACAAGAAAACATTGCACTGGATGATGATCGGGGCGAGCGCCGTCATGGGCATGCTCGTCTGTTGGCTCGTCGCCGATCAAGTCGCTGACCGGATGGTCCTGCACGATCTGAACGACACGGTGCGCGGGCAGTCGCAGCTCTCGCTCGCCACGGCCGACAATATCGCCCAGATCATCGCGAGCGATCTGTCGATGGCGCGCGCCATTCCGGCCACGCTCGCGGAAACGCCTGTCATCCAGCGTGTGCTCACGCAAGCGTACCGTCTTCCCGAGAAGCGCGCGGCGCAGGAATCGGAACGCCGGGCGCGACTGCTCGCCGTGCCCGCCTTACGCCGAGCCGACGCGTTCTTGCACGACGTGCGCGGCTTTGCCGGGCTCGACAATATGTGGCTCGTCGATACGAACGGCCTGTGCGTCGCCTCCAGCGACGCGTTCGAGCGCCTGTCGTGCGTCGGGGTGGATCTCGCGGGCCGGGGCTATGTCAAAGAGGCGCTGCTCGGCGCGTATGGCCAGATGTACGCCGTGGGGCGCGTCAGCGGCGAAAACGGCGTGTTCCTCTCTGCCCCGGTCTACAGCGACGGCACCCTCGTCGGTGCGATCGTGGCCAAGATCGGATTACGCAGGCTGCGGCACTGGGTCGCGGCACCCGGCTCCTTCGTCGCCGACGAGAACGGCGTCATCGTCATGGCCAACGAAAGCCGGTTCGAAGGCTATCGCCTGCCCGGCGCCCGCATTACCCGCATGGACGCGGCCCAACGCCTGGACAGCTACCGCCGCTCCAGCTTTCCCGTGCTCGATATCGCTCCGCTGCGTCCCCGCATGGCGCGCCGCGCGCCCTGGGTACCGGCGGCGTTGGCCAACCAGATGGTCGAGTTGCAGGCGGCCGGTCCGCCCTCGCTTTACATCACGCGCAACGGGATCAACTCGGGTTTCTCGGTACATCTGCTCACGCCTATCACGCTTTGGCAGCATTTACTCGATGAGCGCATCAATATTCGCGGGCTGACTTTCGCCGCTCTGATGGGTTCGCTGCTGCTGGCTGCCACGATCGCGGCCTCGTACCGCCGCGAGAAACGCCATCATGGCGAGGCGCGCCGTCTCGCGAGCGAGCTCCAGGCCTCGAACGCCCAGTTGTCCGCGGAGGCCCGCGACGACGCGTTGACAGGTGCCCTCTCACGGCGATACTTCCTCAGCCTGCTGCAGCGCGAGATCGATGCTGCGCGCACGCGCGGCACGCCGCTTTGCGTGGCTATCGCCGATCTCGACCACTTCAAGCAGATCAACGATCGATTCGGCCACACTATCGGCGATTACGCGCTCGAGCACTTCGTCGGGCGCTGCCGCACCGTTCTGCGGGCGACCGATGCGATCGGCCGTCTGGGCGGCGAAGAGTTCGCCATCCTGCTGCCGGCCACTTCGCTCGCCGAAGGGCTGGCCGTCGCCGAACGCATACGTGACACGCTGCGGGAGGAGCGCTCCCCGAGGCTGCCGGACGCCGTCGACCTGCGCGTCAGCATCGGCGTGACCGGTCTGGCCGATGACGATACGCTCGAGCGCTTCATCAGCCGGGCCGACCGTGCCCTTTACAACGCGAAGGCCGCAGGCCGCGATCGCGCAGCGGCCTTCGCGGCGCATGTCGCGGTGCCGCCGGCAAACGCGGCAGTCCACCGGTAGCGCCCTCAGCGGCGAAGCTCGGCCGATCGGCCAATCGACTGCGCCTTGACGGATAGACCGGGTATCATCGTCCTTTCTTGGCATGAAGCCGCCGATCGATCTACCTGGAGGTTCGCATGAAGGGCAATTTGGTCATCATCTGTCGCGACCAGGACGCGGATGCGTTCGATCATCTGATGGCCGAGTACGGCGCATTTCAGACCCGCCTATCTTCGACCGCGTGGTATCTGAAGTTCGACGCCGCCCCCGAAGCGGTGCAGGACGAAATTCTGGCCCGGCTCGGCAAGTACACGACTCATTACATCTTCGGCGCCGATAGCGTGACGTACAACACCGTCGACAGCGAAGCCGCCTCAGCGCTCGATACGCTGTTCCAATAGCACCCGGCCGGCCTCACGCCGCCGCACTCACGGGCACATCGCGGGGAAAACGCATCGTCACGCGCAAACCACCGTCCTGCGCGTTGCCGATTTCGCACTCGCCACCCATACGACGCACGAGCCGCTCGACGATCGCGAGCCCGAGGCCACTGTGCCCATTGCCGCCACGGGCCGGATCGAGCCTCACGAAAGGCCGGCTCGCGTCGATGAGGTCGCGCGGCGCGATGCCTTTGCCGTGATCGCCGACGGCGAGCAGCCATCCGTCGGCCGTGCGCGCCGTTTCGACGACGACGGGCGGCGCGCCGTAGGCGTGCGCGTTGTCGAGCAGGTTCGAGAGCACACGATCGAGCGTGGCCGTCGGCAGCCTGAAGCCCGGTCCCGCCGCCAAGGCGGTCTGCACCGGCGGCGCGCCGGGCGCAACCGCACGATAGCTGCGCACGAGACGTTCGCACTGGGCATCGACTTCGACGGGCTCGCTGGAATCCACGCCGTCGTGCGCAAAAACGAGAAATTGATCGACGATGTGCGTCATCGAATCGACGTCGCGCACGACGCCATCGCGCTGCTTGATGTCGTCCATCATTTCGGCACGCAGCCGCATGCGCGCGAGCGGAGTACGCAGATCGTGCGCGATGCCGGCGAGCATGATGGCGCGGTCGTTATCGGCGCGCGATACCTCGGTCACCATCTGATTGAAGCCATGCGTGAGCGCGCGCAGCTCGCGCGGACCGCGCTCGGGCACGGGCGGCACGGGCTGACCGCGGCCGAAGCGCGCGACGGCCGAACTGAGCGCCCTGAGCGGCTGTTGCAGCCGCCAGGCCACGAACAGCGCGCACATCACCGCCGCCGAAAAGATGGCCGCGAGCCACAGCACCATGCGATCGAGCGAGCGCGGCGGATGCAGCGAAAGCATCGGCACGACGATCCAGTGCGAATCGCCCGCCTCGTGGACCCAGAGCATCGGCGGGTGCCCGGGCGGGCCGATCCGCACGTCCGAGCCCGCGGGCAGGCGGTCGTGGAACTCGTCGACGAAACGCAGGATCGCGGGCGGCAGATCGCGGCGCGGCGGCGGAACATCGGGGCTGGCCGTGTCGATCGCGCGCACGCGCGAGGGCAGCGGTTGGTTCGGCGCGCGCGCGACATGCTCGCGCACGGCCTCCACGAGGAACGCAGCCTCCTCGACGGCATAGCGGGCCTGCGAGTGGCTGCGCTCGATACGGATCAGCGTGAACCAGGCAAAGTGCGAGATGAGCAGTACCGCGACGACGAGCAGCGCCAGCCGCCCGAACAGCGAATCAATGGGTCGGCGCATTGGGCTCGCCATTCGGCACGAAGACATAGCCGCGTCCGCGCACGGTCTGCACGAAGCGCGGCGCCGACGGATCGGTTTCCAGGATTCGGCGCAAACGCCAGACCTGGACGTCGATGCCGCGGTCGGTGCCGTCGTACTCGGGCCCGTGCAGGAGCTCCAGCAGCCGCTCGCGCGTGAGCGTACGCATCGGATGGTTGATGAAGATCTTCAGCAACGCGAACTCGCTGCCCGACAGCGTCAGCGGGCGGCCGTCCATCGTGAGCGTGCGGCTCTCGAAGTCGAGCACGAAACGCCCGAATGCGAACGGCTCGCGCTGTTCGGGCGCCGCGGACGGCACCGTGCGGCGGCGTCGCAAGACGGCCTGCACGCGCGCAAGCAGCTCGCGCGGGTTGAACGGTTTGCCGAGATAGTCGTCGGCGCCAAGTTCGAGGCCAACGATGCGATCGACGTCGTCCGCGCGCGCCGTCAGCATGATGACGGGGATGTCGTCGCCGGCGGCGCGCAGTTTGCGCAAGGCGGTGAGCCCGTCGACGCCGGGCATCATGAGATCGAGCACGATGAGATCGGGGCGCTCGCGCTCGAGCCGCCGCTCCAGCGTCGCAGCGTCATGGAGCACCGATACTTCGATGCCCTGCCGCACGAGATAGTCCCGCAGCAGATCGCGCAATTCTGCGTCGTCGTCGACGATGAGGATTTGAGTAGTCATGGCGCGAAGTTTAGCGCGAGCCAGGTCCCCGTAACG
>Ga0157374_10000317_pt1 | contig 44873 bp, 45 predicted proteins | sample M25metaG_FD_115308 | JGI IMG/M metagenome (GOLD analysis project Ga0157374, IMG submission 115308) | Miscanthus rhizosphere microbial communities from Kellogg Biological Station, Michigan, USA - M2-5 metaG | ecosystem: Host-associated > Plants > Roots > Rhizosphere > Soil | place: USA: Michigan...
AAGGCCTGCAAAAATTCCCCCGCTAGCTTGAACTTGCTCGGGTTGCGCCACAAACAGACTCTTGCCATAGCGGCCAAGACTACCAGATATCTGCTCCTTTATGCCTTGACCGATACAAACCACCAGCACCACTGCCGTTACGCCAATCACGATACCGAGCATCGTTAAAAAACTACGCGCCCGAGCAGCCCGCAAGCTCCGATAAGCCAACCGCAGATTTTCGCGCCGCAAACTCATTTTTTAGTCTTCTTTCGCTTGGCGACGGGCTTCTTAGCCTTGACAGCACGCGGTGCACGCTTGGGCTTTTCCGTGGCATCCGCCCGCTTATCAAGCACATTCATCATCATCGACACGCCAACCAGGTCGTCATCCTCGGTGGTTTCAGGCACTGCATACATGACTGCCCGGGCGTAGCGGCCAACTTCGCCAAGCTTGGTTTGTTCATCGTGCTTAATGGTGCCGTCTTGCATATACACAACCCGCGTAGCAAAGCGCGTCAGTTCGGGGTTATGCGTCACAAACACAATAGTATTGCCCGTCTTATGAATTTCGCTCAATAGCTCCATAACCAGACGTGAGCTGTTGCTGTCCAAATTACCCGTTGGCTCATCGGCGATAATAATTTGCGGTTCGTTCACCAGCGCCCGGGCAATAGCAACACTCTGTTTTTGGCCACCCGAAAGCTGTCGCGGATAGTAATAAGCCCGGTCGCCTAGGCCTACGCGCTCCAACATATCCCTGGCTTTTACGGTCCGTTTATGCTGGGAGACGCCTTTATACAACAGCGGCAGCGTGACATTTTCAAGAGCTGTTAGCCGTGGCAACAGGTTGAATGACTGAAAAATAAAACCGATCTTATCACGGCGAGCTTTAGCACGCTGATTCGCGCCCAAACGGCTGACATTTTTATCTTCCAGATGGTAATCACCGTGCGTAGGACGATCCAGCAAACCAATGACGTTCATTAGCGTACTCTTACCACTACCACTGGGGCCCATAACAGCCACGCATTCACCTTGTTCGATCGTTAAACTGACCTCGTCGAGTGCCACATTAGTGGCATCACCAAAGCCATACAACTTACTAACGTCTTTTAGTTCAATCAGAGCCATAAATCCTTTTTAGTGTAACCCTGTAAAACAGTTGCTCGCAAGGTGTTTTTCGCATCATTTTCCGTTATAATGCTCTGCAGCCACCAAAAACGTGTCGGACTTTGGAATGAGCCTAGTCTACGATAAGCCGGGAAGAGCAGCCCGCCAAGATGTATCCCATTTTGCCGGCGCGTTGAGAAACCCGCAAAGAGGGTGTCTCAACAGGAGCTTAGGAGAGGTGCAAGAGTGGTTGAATTGGCACGCCTGGAACGCGTGTATGGCCTTAGGGTCATCCAGGGTTCAAATCCCTGTCTCTCCGCCATAAAAACAGTCCATTTGAAAGAATGGACTGTTTTTAAACCCTATCAGTGCCGCCGTAGAGATTTTGTATACTAAGAGTATGGACGCCGATCATACGCCAAAATCACCAAGTAAGCTCCACGTCTATATCGATTTTGATCGCACGTTATTTGATACGCCAAAATTCGGTGACGATTTAAACCACCTGATAGCAGTCCATGCCCGCGTCTCACCCGCACAAGCTAGAATGGATGCAGCGCCGTTTTATACACACGCTACCTTACGCAGTTTCGATTTCGAAGGCTATGTAGCGGCTTATGGCCTGAGCCCCGATACCATGCTTGAGCACGTCCGCCAGCTAGTGCATGCTAATAACTACCTCTACGACGATAGCGTGCAGTTTATAGAGGCCCTGCAAACTAGCGGGTTTACTCCCAAAATCTTGTCGTTCGGCGAAGATCGTTTCCAGCGCGCTAAAATTATACCCACATTTACACACCTGTTGGGTAGTGACAACGCGGACTACGGTGATTCAGCCAGTTTGGAAACCTATGTTATTTTAGAGCCCAAAGGCCAACATATTGCGCTGAAACATCCGAGCGAACGGGGCGTGCTGGTTGACGATATACCAGATCAGCAGTTGCCGCCAGGTTTTAGTGAAATTCACTTAATGCGCGGGTCCACCTTGAAACAGCCGCAATCTACAGCCAGCGGCTTTACTATTTCAGACCTTGCCCAGGCCTACGCGGCAATTATGCAGTTAGTTAGCCAATCTTAGTACCGACCGCCTCACCAGAAGCAACCCGCAGAATGTTTTTTTCGGTCAGCGGATTAAACACGATCGTCGGCAGCTCATGCTCCATTGCCAGGCCCAGCGCTGCCTTATCCATCACTTTAATGGCGCCGTTGCTGACCGCTTCATCAAAACTCATTTTGTCGACTTTAACCGCGCCCGCATGCTTGGCAGGGTCTTTGTCGTATACACCGTCAACTTTAGTGGCCTTGAGTACAGCTTGGCAATCGAGTTCCAGTGCTAGCGAAACCGCCGCCGTGTCCGTTGTGAGATATGGCCGGCCAATGCCACCCGCTACAATTACTACCCGGCCTTTGCCAAGGTCGCTAATTGCGCGGCGATGAGTAAACTGATCGGCTACTTGGTCCGCCTTGATGTTGGTAAGTGCTCGTGCCGCAACGCCCACATGGTTAAACACATCGGCCAGTGCCATAGCGTTCATCATAGTAGCCAACATACCGATGTTATCGGCCGTAACACGGCCAATACCATGACCAGCCAGCTGAGCACCGCGGGCATAATTGCCGCCACCCACCATAATCACGACCTGAATGTCAGCACCCACCACCTCGGCGATTTCATGCGCCAGCCAAGTCGCCAGATCGGCGTCAATCCCGCTATCGTATTTGCCGGCCAATTGTTCGCCTGATAACTTTAGGAGCACCCGCTTGTATGCACTCATCTGTCTATCATCCTCCTCTATTATTTAGCTGGCGCGTCCCACGCCTAAAACATTGTTCATCAGTATAGCAGAGGCTATACTGGCAGGTATGCTAAAAATTTACTCCTGGAATGTGAACGGCATCCGCGCCGTACTTAAGAAAGACGCCTTGCAGCCGTTTTTAGACAAAGAGCAGCCCGATATTCTTTGTTTGCAAGAAGTGAAAGGTACCGAAGCCCAGGCTGCCTTAGAGCTCAAAGATTATCGCACCTTTTGGTATGCAGCCGAACGTCCAGGCTATAGTGGCACCGCAATTCTCAGCAAAACACAGCCTTTACAAGTAGTGAACGGCTTCCCAGAAGACATTATCAAAAAATATCATGTCGAAGGGGAGGACACCTATGGCGACGCCAACACCGAAGGTCGCGTCATTGCGGCAGAGTTTGATGATTTCTGGCTGGTCACCGTCTACACAGTCAATACTAAAGACGACTTAAGCCGGCTGGAAATCCGCAGCAAGCGCTGGGACCCGGCCTTTTTGGAATACTGCAAGCGGCTAGAAGAGGCCAAGCCTGTGATTTTCTGCGGTGACCTAAACGTAGCTCATACCGAAGACGATCTGGCCAACCCCAAGCCTAACCGTGGCAAGCGCGGTTTTACCGACGAAGAACGGCAAGGCTTTGACAACATGGAAGCCGCTGGTTTTGTAGACACCTTTCGCATGTTTACGCAGGGTAATGGCCACTACAGCTGGTGGAGCCATTTTGCTAAAGCCCGTGAGCGCAATGTGGGCTGGCGCATCGACTACTTCATGGTTTCCGCAGCGCTAAAGCCTAAGGTACAAAGCGCCGCTATCCACGCCGAAGTCATGGGCTCCGACCACTGTCCAATCAGTGTTACACTCGACATATGAGCCGTAGCGTCTGTATTTTATACGGCCTAAACGAAGGCCCCTACATGGGCCGCGCGCTAAGAGCCACACTTTTGCAGGAGGGTTTTACGATTACCACAGACCCACTAGCCGCCGACGTCATTTTCGCTCATTCCGGCGGCTGTCTTTTAGTCCCGTCAAATAACAAAGCTCAACTCATCATGCAGGTAGGTATCCCTTACTGGCCAGGTCGGTTGTGGCTGGCGGGCCTGGCCCGCAAAGTGCGCCGCGAAGTCGCCATGTACCATCAAGAAAAACGGCTAGGACAATGGGGCTGCAAGTTACTGCATCATTTTTGGTACGCTTTCAATGTACCTGCCAGCACCCGCATGGCCCAAAATCTCTCATTCGCTAAACCATGGAATAGCCGGCAGCCACAAATTGTTATTCGCAATCAATTTGATGAGTTTTGCTCACCAGGCGTCATACGCGCACCCTTTAATGGTCCCCGTACCTTCATTTCGCTGCCCGGTGGACACGATGACTGCTGGGATCATCCCGAACCGTACGTCAGTCTGCTACAATCATTAGTATGAAGCGGGATTTGGAGTTTTTGTACGAGGTAGGTGCACTCCGGCTTGTGCCCCGGCAGTGGCATCGTTTTCATATGGATAACGTTGCAGACCTGGCCGATCATCATTTCCGCGTTGCATGGCTCGCACTGATGATCGCTGCAAGGGAAGACGCTAAAGTTGATAGCGCCAAACTTCTTAAGATGGCTATCGTGCACGATATTGCCGAAAGCCGCACCGGTGACGTTGACTACCTAGCCCGTCAGTATGTCACCCGCAACGAAGCTCAGGGTCTCACGGACATGCTTGCAGAGACTTCTTTGCAAGCAGAGTTCAAGCAGTTGGCGCGGGAGTATGAAGCGCGCGCCTGCCTGGAAGCAAAGATTGTCAAAGACGCCGATAACCTAGACGTTGATATGGAGCTACAGGAACAGGCATCGCAGGGGCATCAATTACCTCATGACTGGCGCGCTAACCGTGAGCTGGTCGGCAAAACAAAACTCTACACTGATACCGCACGCGCAATGCAACAGGCTATTTTTGAGTCTAATCCGCACGATTGGCACCTTAAGTCGCCCTCGAACCGTGTGAACGGCGGCGATTGGCAGGATATGAAGGCGGTAGCGTGATTCATTTGTTACAATCAGAGAAATAGGAGTAAGGCATATGTTATCAGACCAAACCATTCAGACACTCAACCGGTTGCATGAAATCGAAAACGATTACAAACCCAATCCTGATATTGTCGCCGAGCTAGGAACCAAAACGATTGTCATGGTAGTAGGCGCTACCTGCCAAGGCAAGAACCTAATCATGGATACTGCGGTAAAGCTGGATGAACGCTTTCACATTGCCCATACCCGCACCAGCCGGCCACCACGCACCGGCGATGAACCTGGCCGCTACACCTATTTCGAAAACAGCGACGAAGGCTTACGGCCTGTGTTTGAAGCTATCGAAAACCATGCGATGGTCCAATATGCCGTCAATCCGTACTCACCGTTAATCTATGGCAGCATGCCCACTGACTATCCTACTGAGTATAATCTGGCCGACATTATCTCCAGTGCCGTTGATAATTTTCGCCATCTTGGTTTTAAACGTACCATTGCCATCAGTGTCGTGAGCGAGCCTGCTTCATGGCTGCAGCGCTTTGAAGAACGGTTTCCGGTTGGTGACGCCCAACGGGGCGCTCGCAAGGACGAGGCAATTGAGAGCCTCACATGGTCGCTGGCTCAAGACCACGACCATTACTGGGTCCACAATGTCGACGGCCAGCCAGAGCTGGCAGCCGAACAGCTTATTGCGATCGCCGAAGGTACTGGCAGTGGTCAGCCAGAAACCCGCGCGCTTGCCGAAGCGTGCCTGGAAGCCGCCCGAACTATTGTGGTATGAAAACTATACACTGCACGTTGTTATTCATACAGCGAGAAGACGAAATATTGTTGGCCATGAAAAAGCGGGGTTGGGGGGTTGGACGCTGGAACGGTGTAGGCGGCAAGCTTGAGCCCGAAGAAACAATTGAAGAAGCCGCCGTACGTGAGTGTCGAGAAGAAATTGGTGTTACGCCGCTTATATTTCGTAAAGTAGCCGAGCACACTTTTGTTACAGATAATGATGGGAGCGAACCCCGGCATTTATATGCTCATACTTATTTCTGCACTGAGTGGGAGGGAGAACCAGTCGAAACCGAAGAGATGGCTCCAAAATGGTTCAAGCTAAGTGACATACCCTACGATCAGATGTGGCACGATGACCGTTACTGGCTCCCGCGGGTTTTGGATGGTAAGCTGCTAAAAACAGTTTTTACCTTTGACAAGGATGCAAACATGCTGAGTCAAGACATACGGGAGGTGCTTGCGCTATGAAACCCTTTGCACAACAATCCGTCTCGTTTGAAGACGTCAATCAAATGGTATGGCACCACCTAGAAGCGCGCGACTGGCAACATAATCCCTCTAGGGGCATTGCTACTTCGATTGCACTCGAAGCCGCAGAACTGCTGGAGCACTACCAGTGGGCCGATGAGGCTGTTGGCAGCAACGACGAACTAGCCTCCGAATTAGCCGACATCCTTATTTATGCCTTCGAATTTGCCCAGTCGCAGGATATAGACATGGTTGCCGCCATTAAGCACAAGCTGGGAGTGGCAGCTAAAAAATATCCGGCCGAAAAGTTTAAAGGCCAAAAACCAGAAGATAAACATAAAGCTTGGCTTGACGCCAAGCTGCATTATAAGAAAACGGGATTGTAAAATGGTAACCATGCAGGACTACTGGCTCAGACAAACCGTTAAGCCATTGTTTCCGGAGCTGGAATGGAGCCGCCCGGAAAATAAACAACAAGCGGGCAAATTGCTAATAATTGGCGGCAACGCCGCCGGTTTTGCTTTGCCAGCCGAAAGCTACGACGCTGCCATAAAAGCTGGCATTGGAGCAGTACGCGTACTCCTGCCCGAAAGCCTCCGTAAGTCCGTAGGGAAACTGTTTCCGGAAGCCGAGTTTGTACCCAGCACGCCGAGCGGCAGCTTTGCAGTACAATCGCTGGCTGAACTACTGAGCGCCAGCATGTGGGCCGACGGCATCTTACTGCCGGGCGATAGTAGCCGCAATAGTGAAACAACCGTGCTGCTGGAAAGTTTTTTGGGGAAATATCAGGGACAAGTCACACTTACGAAAGACGTAGCCGATATCTTTTGCCAACAACCGCTCGCCCTGTTGCACAGGCCAAACACATTGCTAGTTTTAGCCATGGGACAACTGCGCAAGCTAGGCAGTGAAGCACATTTTCCGCGTGCTTTTACTAGCGAAATGGGACTGGTACAGCTTGCCCAAAATTTGCACGAATTTACAAAGCGTTTTCCGTTAAGTATTATTACGCGCCATCAAAACTATTACATTGCAGCCACAGACGGACAGGTGAGTACCACACCGCTCAAAAACGAACAACCCATTTGGCGTACCCACATGGCAGCCAAGGCTAGTGTGTGGTGGCTGCAAAACCCCGCTAAATCTTTTGAGACCTTAACTACAGTCGTACTCTAGTGCACCTTCTGGCAAAGATTCAAAAGAATATGCAAAAGCAATATGCCCCAATACAGGTGTCACTTGCTGATTTAGGCTAGCAGCCTCCCGATCAGATAATGTGCATGCACCCGTAGTTTCCTCATACGCTAAGCGTCTCCGCTCTACCGTGTCCCAAAGTTCATCCCCAATAAAGACTTCCCGGTCTCCCTGGGGACCCGTCAAAGTATGCTTACGCTCAGGTGCTCGATCTCCATAAAATTCATAACGAGCAGCAGGACTCAGGCTTCGGCTACGGGACATACTTTTCCTAATTCTATTCGTGATAATGGTGGGCGAGGAGGGACTTGAACCCTCACAAGATTGCTCTTACAAGATTTTGAGTCTAGCGCGTCTACCAATTCCGCCACTCGCCCATATATAGGTATAAAACCAACCAAAACTATCAAAGTCCGCAGCTAAGCTATCAGAGGTGTATTGTACTATACTGAAAGCACGAAAGAAAATAAAAGTATGCCTTGGTATACTAAGATGGTACACCGAGCAGGCAACAACCGCTCAAAACACAATCTATAATGAGTACCAACCCCTTATTTCCATCCAGCGATGAACCCGCAAAAGACGATACTGACCCAGCGGTGGCGCTGATACGCAGCAAAGTTTCACGCGCCTACACCGCTGAGCCCAGCGCTACACAAGAGCTAGCTGAAGTCCAGGTTACCGAACAGGTGCTGAGCAAGCATCAGCAGTACATGCGAAGCCTGAGTGGATCGGGCAAAAGTCTGGCCGAAATTCAAACCGCCTGGCACGAATATTACACCGCGCTGAGTGATACCGAGAAACACGAAGTCTGGCAGGAGTTTTATGCCGCTAACCAGCACACGCCATACCAAAAGCTGTTTCAAAAACAGCAACAAACAACGGCCAATCAAAATCCCCTAGTCCCAGCCCCTGCAAGCTTCCAACCCGTAACTTCGGAGAACGGAGTAGTAGTTGCCAACCATATGCCGGCTGCTATGGCCGCACCTAAGAAACCCATGTTTGACGGACCAGCTGTGCGGCAAATCAAGCAAAAGCTATCTAGCACCATGAGCGCCAACGGCCAGCTAACGCTTAAGCATCACCTGCAGTCCTTAGGTTTTGGGCTCGCTACCGGCATGGTAGTGCTAATGGTATTTTTGTTTACCTTTTTTAACGAATATATTATTGCACCATTTATCCAGCCCAGCCGCAGCGTCAGCAGTACCCCCATTATTCTGACCGGCGGCACCGTTGCGGCCGACGCACCGCCATCAGTCACTATCCCTAAGATCAACATTCAGATTCCGCTTAATTTTAGCGTCACCAGCTACAACGAGGCCGATGTGGAAAACGGCCTAAAGGACGGCGTGGTGCACTATCCAAATACGGTTATGCCCGGCCAAAATGGGAATGCTGCCTATTTTGGACACTCCTCCGGCAACATTTTTAACAATGGCAAATATAAATTCGCCTTTACCTTGCTGCACGATCTGACCACGGGAGACTTGTTTTATATAACGTACGGCGGCAAAACCTACGCTTACCGCATTTTTGCCCGCCAAATTGTGCCACCTAGCGATGTAGGGGTGATCAACGATACCCAGGGCAAGCAGGCCACGGCCACGCTTATTACGTGCGACCCACCGGGCATTAGTACTAACCGTTTGGTTTTATGGGGTGAGCAGATTAGTCCAAACCCCAGTACTAACACAGCCGCGCCTGTAGTGGCCGCTACAGGGCAACCCTCTGCACTTGCGGATAACGGCCCCAGCCTGTGGAGCCGGTTCGTAGGCTGGGTTGAATTCTGGAACTAGATTTTACAGAAGAGGCACTTAGGCTGAAGCTGAAAATGCAAAACAAGGTCTACAGATTCTCACCCTTTTTTGGCCGTACTACTGCTTAACGATTAGTGAAGTGCTAGTTAGAGCGGTCGGTTCGGTGCCCGCGGGACGAACAGTGTATAGGTACGAGGCATCGGCCGAAAATGCCGGCAAGAAACCAGGTGAGGCGCTCACCAGCGTTTGCTGGTTACGGTAGTCATAATCAAATATAGTTAGTTTGCCGCCGCTGACGTAGGTCAGCTGGTCATCATTGGCCCAACTAGCATGCAATTGAGACTGATCAATGGGTTGCGTGGTGGTATAGCGATATTGCGCTACGTTTTCCAGGTCATACGTTACAAAATTCTGTCCACTCTCTGTCAGCAAGAATTGCCCATCAGCCGAGAAGGACAAATATGAAGGGCTGCCAAGCGGCAAACGCCGCCAAGGGGCAGGGTAGGTATCCGGCCCGGACACAACTTGATCCTGAGGGTTTTTGTAAATATACACCACCGAATCGGTACTGGCTGCCACGGCCACATACCAGTTGCCGCTATACTGCGCCATGTCTAGCAAGTACACACCAGTACCCGCTGGAGGTAAGGTTTGCAGCGTGATAGTGCGCTGACCCGATTGCAATACAACGCTAACCTTGCCAGAAGTAGTCTTACCGGTGGGTGGTTCATCGGTAACATAGACAATTTTGTCGCTCCCATACGTAGTAAATGCCAAAACGCGGTTAAGAATACTGGCCTCAAGGCCAGTATTGCCGTCTACCCGCCGCAAGGTCTGGGCAGCAGTATCATAAACGTAAAATTGATCAATACGGTCATTGTACAAACTAACCGACTCGGTTTGGGAAAGTTTGAGCATGGCGGTAAGGTTGACCGAGTCAATCGGTGTCTCCCGGTCCAGCAAAATATATTCGTGCTGCAAACCGGCCACCGTAGTAAAGTCGTGCAACAGTAATACGTGGCGATTATCACTAGCCCAATCAAGCTGACGCCAGGTCTGATCGCCAGCTTCCGCCGTGAAGCCCGTATTGGGCAGCGCAATAGTCGTAGCAACCGGTTTTGCCGGATCTTTTAGATCATACAGCGTAAAGCTACCACTTTTAGCAGGCGCATCCATGAGCAACCAGCGATTGTTGGGGCTCTGCGCCATAAGCGAAGGCACAGTGCCCAGATTAGTCACTACGCTCGATTTAAGTGTTTTCGGGAACAAGAATGGATAGTCAAAATGCTGTACATCGCCACCGGCGACTACTACGGGACGCTGCCAATCACGGTAACCGGTCTTGGAAACCTTGAGCGTATAACGGCCTGCGGGGGTGACTACCCGCGTATTGGTATTGGAGCTGTAACGCGCCGCATTTAAATAAATATCCGCACCGCTTGGCTGGCTCGAAACAAAAAGCAGTCCGCTTTGGGTCACGTCGCCCTCACGGTTTACGTTGTATCCATACGACCAATACAGCAAAATCAGTGTGGCAATACCAATCGCCAGCGTTACCAAGCAGTAGCCCAGTAGCAGTTGCATATGGGCACGTCGTTCATTTTTAGGATCAAGAAAATCCATAACTTACTTGTAAGTATACCGCAGTTAGCGAAGCGTCACTACTTAAGAGCACTTATGCCTTGCGTTTTACGAGCCATAAGCAGTATCATTAAGGAAAAGCTAAGCGGGTGGCAACTGCTACGAATGGGAAGCAATGAAAACTAAAAATACTATAGAGGTAAATGGTCGGCGCTATGATGCAACGACTGGCGCGCTACTAGGCGTTTCATCGGCGCCGAGCCTGCCTAAAGATTCAGGTACTGCCAACCTGTTTCGTGAACGTAAAAAAGTCACTTCCACATCTGAAAAGGTGATGGTCCGAGTCGTTACTAAGCCGAAATCTGTTACGGCAGCAGTTCCCGAAACCAAAGCACAAGTCGTATCGGTTCGAAGATCAGCTAAAAAGGTAAGTGCAAGCGTGCCCGAACTGCCAAAATCTCATCTGTACACCGAGCGCAGTACAAATCACGCTAAGGCCCACTCACCGCTGGTCGCCATCGCCAACGCCTCACGGCAGCAGTTGATTGAACGGCGCAAAAAACAGCGTTCCATAAATCACGCTAAGGCCCATACGCCGCAAGTTACTGATCCGCTTGAACTTCGTAAGCCCAGCGAAGCATCCCGTAAGCACAGGCTAACGGGGTTACATAGTCCCGTCAATCATACCAAGCCACGCAGTACGCAAAATTCTTTAACGCTCGTTCGCAGCGGTGTACAACGGCCTGCACCAAGCCTACGCAAACAGGCAAATCCGAAGGGAATATTACGCCGTGCCCTACCTAACCTGGTCACCGTAAAATCATCAGTGCAAACTATTGATGAAGTTCGCTTAGCCCGTGCGCACAGTACTGCTCGCAGCCCTTTGATCGCCCACCATGCAGTCTCAGCTAAGTCAGTTGTGCAGCCAATGGTTACACCGCTGGCTGTGCAGCCCGTGCCCGTTAAACCAGAAGGTGAGACTCCTACCGGTGCACCTGTTCCGCAGCCTACCAATAAACCGGACGGTCCCACCGACATCTTTGAGCAGGCCCTGGCTAACGCCAGCCACTATGCCGATCTTGGCAGTCACCGCGCACTGCGCAAAAAGCGTGCCAAACTACGTGCCACGAGTTTTGCGGCAGGCACGCTGGCGCTGCTTCTTATTGCTGCTTTCGCCACCTATCAAAGTACTCCCGGGCTGCAGTTCAAGGTTGCAAGCATAAGGGCCGGCATCAGCACTAACATGCCCAACTTTGCCGCGGCCGGTTTTGCTTATGACAGTGTTCACGCTGGCAATGGACAGCTTACTATCGGCTTTGATAATGTCTCCGGCAATTATCAGCTTACTCAAACCAACACTAATATGTCTGGCAGTGATATGATTGAGAGTATCATTCCAACTACTGCCTCCAGCAAAGGTATTACATCCTACCAGACATTACACGCCGATGGCACCACGGTATATCGACTGGACAGTACAGGTGCCACTTGGGTTTCGAACGGCAAATGGAATACCATTCGCGGCACTAGCGCATTAAGCGATTCACAGATTAAATCGCTGGTTCACAATATTTAGGTAAGGTCGGGCTTATTTAGCAATTGCCGTTCTACCTCTGTTGTGGCATACTAACCTTCATGAAATCAGTCCGCACCCGCTTTGCCCCCAGCCCAACCGGCTTTTTACATGTTGGCGGCATCCGTACTGCGCTGTTTGCTTGGCTGGTTGCCCGGCAAGCGGGCGGGGAATTTATCTTGCGGTTTGAAGACACTGACAAAAAGCGAGAGGTACCCGGTTCGCGCGAACACCTTATTAAAAGCCTTATGACGCTGGGTCTCGAATACGACGAAGGGCCTGATGTCGGCGGACCTTTTGGCCCATATGTACAAAGTGAACGCCTAGATACGTACCGTGAGTGGGCCCAAGTGCTGATTGAGAGTGGCCAGGCCTACGCCGACCCCTATACGACTGAAGAGGTCCAGGCCTTTCGGGAAAAGGCCCAAGCAGAGAAACGGCCATTTTTGTACCGCAACCACCGGCCTGAAAATCCACCGGTGTGGGACGGCACTATGCCGCTGCGCTTTAAGAGCGATCCCAAACCCTATACCCGCATCGACGCTGTTATGGGCGAACTCAAAACCGGCCCCGAAGTGATTGACGATTTTATCCTGATCAAAAGCGATGGCTATCCCACCTATAATTTCGCACACATTATCGATGACCACGAGATGCAGGCCACCCACGTTATCCGCGGCCAGGAGTTTTTGGCCAGCACGCCAAACTACCTTAATCTGTACGAAGCTTTGGGTTTTGAGCCGCTTGTCATCGCCACCATGCCGCACATCCTGGGGCCGGACGGCAAGAAAAAGCTCAGCAAGCGCGACGGCGCTAAAGATGTACTTGATTATGTGGCTGACGGCTACTTGCCCGAAGCACTGGTCAATTTTATCGCCAGCCTCGGCTGGAACGACGGCACTGAGCAGGAAATCTTTACCCGTGAAGAACTCATTGCTAAGTTTAGTCTAGAGCGCGTCCAGCGCAGCGGCGCCCAGTTCGACGAGAATCGTTTGCAGTGGATGAACGGCGTTTGGATCCGATCCTTGAACATCGACGAGTTATTTGAGCGCAGCATTACCTTCTGGCCCAAAACCGCTGCACCGTTTGATGATAACTACAAAAAGCAGGTTTTGGCGCTTATTCAGGAGCGGCTAAAGTATTTTGCAGAAATCCCTGAGCTCACCAAGTTATTCTTTGAAGATCTGCCGGTAGATATGAATCTGATCGACGGCAATAAGCAACTCAAGAAGTTTGAACACGCCGAGCTGTATCAGCTCTTGGAACAGGCAAAGGACAGCATCAAAGAAAGTGATTTCAGCCGCGAAGACCTCACCAAGCGCTTAAATGCGCTGCTTGAAACTACCGGTCAAAAGCCAGGCGTGTTGTTTAGCCTCATTCGCATTGCCAGCACCCAGACACCATTCAGCCCCGGCCTGGCTGAAACCTTGAACGTGCTTGGCCGCGACACCGTTATGCGTCGTATCGACACCACACTTGCTGCACTGTAGGCGAATCGGCACCAGCTGATCAGACACCCTTCCAGGCCGGCACGCAAACAGCACATCCAAAGATATTCCAAAAAGCTTTGCTGATGAGTCGCAAACGACGAAATGTGCACACTCAGACTAGGCGTACTTTTGTTATAATAACGCTTATGCTAAACGACGTAACACCGCCACAGCACCAGAGTCCTCATGCCAAACCTAAGCGTATTGAGCCCTTAGCGCACACTCCCAAGCCTTCCATTCACGAACTAGCAGCGCGTGAAGATGCTTCGTTTAAAACGCCTGACCAGGTGGCTGCGGCCGATGCGACTGCTACAAAACCGGTTATCGCACACCACACAGTGCCCAAAAAGCAGAAAAAATGGTGGCCTCATACCCGCAAACAGCAGCTTATCACTAGTGCAGTGATACTACTGCTTGTTATAGGAGGAGGGACTGGCTGGGCACTTGTGCGCCATAACCACAGTAAACCAGTTGCCAACACCGTTGTAAAAAAGAAAACACTCAAGCCAAAGCCAGCACCACAAATTATCTATAGCAATCTCACGGGCTTGCCAATCAGCGACGCTAGCCTCAACCAAAAACCAGTCACCGGCGTAATGATTGAAAACAGTTTGGACGCCCGCCCGCAAAGTGGCTTGGGCGATGCCGGCGTGGTATTTGAAGCGGTAGCCGAAGGTGGCGTTACCCGCTTTTTAGCGCTCTTTCAAGACACTACACCGACTAACGTCGGGCCAATCCGCAGCGCGCGGCCATCTTACGTACAGTGGGCCATGGGCTTTGACGCCGCTTACGCGCATGTTGGCGGCAGCCCGGACGCCTTAAACGACATTACCAGTTGGGGCATACACGATATGAACCAATTTTATAACGGCGCTTACTATCACCGTGTTGCCAGCCGGGCCGCACCACACAATGTGTATACCGGCATTGATACGCTTAATCAGTTAGAGAGCAAAAAGGGCTACACCAGCGCCTATACCGGTTTTATTCGTGGCAAAGAAGCGCCAGCCGCCGCCCCAACCACCACTAGCATCGACTTCCATCTTTCCGGTGTGTACTACGACCCACATTACGCCTACAACCCCAGTACCAACAGCTACGACCGCAGTGAGTACAACGCCCCGCACGTCGATGCCAATACCGGCAAACAACTCTCGCCCAAGGTAGCCATCGCCATCGTAGTGCCGCTAGCCCGTGGCGACCTCGACTCGTCCGGCGCATACTATTCTAACTACAATGTCATCGGCAGCGGAGCAGCATACATCTTCCAAAATGGCACGCTTATAAACGGCACCTGGAACAAGGCAAGCAACAGCGCGCCGTTAACCTTTGCTGATTCCAGCGGCCAACCAATCCCACTTAACCCCGGCCAAACCTGGATTACTGCTGTTTCTGTCGCGAATCAGGTAAGCTATAAATAACCGTAACCATTAAAAAGAAGCCGCCCGCAAAGAACTCATGGATTTTTTAAGCAAGTTCCGCACACAAGTTAAAATCTATCTGTTTTGGGTATTGCTGGTTGAAAATGCGCTGTTAATTGGCGCCTGGTGGGCTGTTCACACCTACCACCACGAACTTTCGCCCCTTTATACGCTTATTGGCATGGCTGTCTTAGGTTTATTTGGCACACTGCTCATTAGCGAAGCTGCCGAAAAACGGGTTACACGGCCCATTATTACGCTCTGGCAGGCCATTCATCACATTGCGCCGCAAGGCCAGGAAGAAGCCGCTCCCGATTTAAACCAGAAGCAACTGGGCCGCGAACTGGTTGCTAATCTGGCAAATCACGTCTATCAATTAGCCAGTACGGTGCAAGCTATAGAAAAAACCAGCAGCAAAGCCGGTCAGGACCTGCACACCAACTTTGTGGCGAGCAGCTTGCCGTTGCCGCTGATCGTACTCGACAAGGATGAGATAATCGCTTACGCCAATGAAGCAACTGGCAAATACCTCGGTAAACCGGCGGCCGACCTGATTGGACAGAACATCTACACTGCGCTTGATATGTCGTTTAAAAGTGATGACACCCTCTCCAGCTGGCTTAAAAATTCGGCCAGCAAAACTGCAACCGCCAGTCACAAATGGGAGCATGTGCGCATTGGCTTGCCGGGGCAGGGGGACAGTCTGTTATTTGATCTAGCCGGATATTACAACAGAGACAATTCCCTGGGCTACGAGACTTTGCTCATTCTGTTTGACCACACCGAAGTCTATGCTCAGGATGACCAAGCTATGAGTTTTGTAGCCATTAGCGTACACGAGCTGCGTACGCCGCTTACCTTACTGCGCGGCTACATTGAAGTGTTTGACGAAGAACTAGGGCCCACGCTAACGCCAGAGCTCAAAGAATTTATGACCAAGATGGACGCTGCCGCCCAACAGCTAGCAGCTTTCGTCGATAACATCTTAAACGTGGCTAAGATTGAAGACAACCAGCTAACGCTGCAGCTGCACGAGGAAAATTGGCCTAGCGTCATCGAAACAGTGGTAAACGATCTGAAACTACGTGCCGGAGTGCGGGGCATTACTATCAAGACCGATATTGCGCCAGACCTGCCAACCGTCGGCGTGGACAGGTACAGCATCTATGAGGTACTGGCGAATCTGCTGGATAACGCCATAAAATACAGCAAGGGAACTGACGAGATTTACGTGAGCGCCGTACTCAATAAAGAAGGGCTGGTAGAAACCAGTGTCAAAGATTTTGGCCTGGGCATCGATGCCAGCATTTTGCCGCACATTTTTGATAAATTTTACCGTAATCACCGCAACCGGGCTCAGATTGGCGGCACCGGACTAGGGCTATACATAAGCCGCGCTATTGTTGATGCGCATGGCGGTGAAATAAGCGTTAGCAGCAAAGTAAACGAAGGCAGCACCTTTAGTTTTACGCTCTTGCCGTTTACACAAGTAGCAGAAGCAGGGAAATCACTAGGGAATCCGGGACTAACACGCAGCGCTCATGGGTGGATTAAGAATCACTCACTGTACCGGGACTAATATAGGAGCATGCTAGAATAAATAACATGGACAGCGGAACAACTACCACCCAACCAAAACGCGTACTGTGTATTGAAGACGAGCACTTCATCAGTGAACTGTACACCCGCGCGCTCACCAAAGCCGGCTACAAGGTAGATGTACAGCTGGACGGCCAGAAGGGCATGGCCGCCGCTCAAACTGACGTATACGACATCATTCTGCTTGATCTGATGATCCCCAACATCACCGGCATTGAAGTGTTGCGGACCTTACGCAATCCTGCAAAAACCCCGAAGATGCACGCTAAAATTATCGTTACGACCAATTTAGAGCAGCGCGAAGACATCCGTGCCGATATCGAACAGCAAGCCGATGGCTATCTGGTGAAGGCCGAGATCACCCCTAGAGAACTGGTTGAATTTTTGAACAAGCTCGACGTGTAAGAAGCTTGGACAATTATTAACTTTTCATGTAACAGATTGACTCGGACGAACAGCTTAGGTATAGTTTAGCTAGTAAACTATATTATTTAAGGCTTTTCGCGCAGAGAGGGTACATGCCGCGTGCTCAATAAACTCGGAAATTTCATTGCTAAAAACCGCTGGTGGGTCATCGGCGTGTGGGTTATTGTATCAGTCGTTATAACAGTATTTTCGCCCAAGCTCAGTAGCGTTACCAGCAGCGACCAGACCAGCTTTTTGCCCGGCAAATATGAATCGGTTCAGGCGCAGAAGATTGGCGACAAGGCCTTTCCGCAGTCCAAAAATGACACCGAAGTTTTGCTGCTGCAGCGTAAAGATGGGCGCCAGCTGACCGCCGATGACAAGGCCGCTATACAGGCGCTGGCCACACAGCTTAATGCCAACCGGCCAAAAAAGATTGTTGCCGTACAAACCGCGCCCGAGATGGTCTCTAAAGATGGCACCGCTCAAATGGTGCAGGTAGTAGTAAAGGGACAGGCAACCGGCGGTACCGCGGACGTCGATGTCACCAAAGCCATCCGCGCACAGGTTACCAAGGCGCTCGCTGGTAGCGTTCTAAAGGGCGGCCTGACCGGCAGTATTGCCATGGACGCCGACACTAGCAGTTCATTCACTAACGCTACCAAGATCGTTACCATGGCAACTTTCGCGCTAGTCATTATTCTGCCGGGCGTCATCTTCCGCAGCCCCGTGGCAGCCTTTGCGCCCGTACTAGCCGTCAGCCTTGTGTATTCACTAGCTCAGTCGCTGATTGCGCTGGTTGCTAAGACCTTCGATTTTAAGATCAGTGACCAGCTAAGCATCCTTTACACTGTAGTACTATTTGGCATTGGCACCGACTACATTCTATTTCTGTTGTTCCGTTACCGCGAACGACTACGCTCGGGCGAACGCGGCCGCAAGGTTGTAGCGTTTGCACTCAGCCGGGCAGGGGAAGCAATCCTTTCTGCTGCACTAGTCGTGGCAGCCGCCTTTGCCGCGCTTGGTGTTTCCGATTTTGGACTGTTTAAAAACTTAGCTCCTGGGCTCGTCATCTGCGTACTAACCATGCTGGTTGCGGTACTAACCTTAATCCCAGCCGTGGTAGCAGTGATTGGTCCCAAAATTTTCTGGCCCTCTAAAGCTTGGCAGACACACCCGGAAGGCACCGTCTCTAAGCGCATCGGTCATTTTGTAGCTCGAAAGCCAGGTCTTATTGCCGGTGCAGCAATAGTGCTGCTAATAGCATTCGCAACAGGCTACCCGCAGCTCAAAACCAGCTACGACTTCGTAAGCCAGCAACCACAAAATACCGAATCAGCCAAGGTCTTCAAGCAAGTTTCCAAACTCTTTTCAGCCGGGGCTATTTCACCCACCGAAGTCCTCGTTGCAAGCTCCAAGCCACTTACTGATGCACAAGTACACACTGCCGGACAGCGCATTAATGCCATAACAGGGGTAACCGAGAGTGGATCAACCGAGTTGTCAAAAGATGGTAAGACCGCTCAGATAACTGTCTTGTTGCCTGGCGATGCCGCCTCCGCCAAAACACTCGATTATGTCCAACATACCTTCCGCCCAGCCGCTCACGCTGCAGCACCTGCCGGCACGAAAGTGTACGTAAACGGTGAGAGTGCAGCATTTGTGGATGTGCGTTCAGCCGTTAACCGCGATCTGGCCGTTATCTTGCCAGCTGCTGCGGTCATCATCTTTGCCATCCTAACACTACTACTACGTAGCGTCCTAGCACCACTCTACCTATTAGTTACAACCGCGCTTGGTTTCACCGCAACACTTGGCGGCACTGTGTACCTATTCCAGCACGCCATGGGACAGGCCGGACTGATCTTCTTCATCCCGATCATGGTCTATATTTTTGTGGTGGCCATTGGCACTGACTATAACATTCTGACTATGACCCGCTTGCGCGAAGAAGTCCGAGGCGGTCTTAAGCCACGCGAGGCATCCGACCTGACTATTGAACATAGCAGTAGTACTGTTGCCAGCGCCGGACTAATCCTGGCCGGCACCTTTGGCTCGCTAGCGCTCGCCGGTATCAGCCTGCTCAGTCAGCTTGGCTTTGCGGTTGCCTTTGGCATCGTGTTGGCCGCCTTCTGCATCGCACCGCTACTAGTGCCCAGCGTTGCTGCACTGCTTGGCTACAAAGTTTGGTGGCCTGGACATAAACCTTCGGTCGACAAGAACCGGCCAGTCACAAAAGCCTAAAACAATTTCAGCCCGACATAAGAGGGCGGCCAGCAGAAACCTGGCCGCCCTCTTGTTTACAGAGCACCCTAGAAGCCTACACGCGTTCACCCGTCAAATCGTAGCAAAAATCACGTTGGACGCCGTCCGAGCAGAAGCGTATAGTTAGAGTTAGCCATGTGAGGACTGGCAGCCCAAAGGGCAAACTTTACCTTGCAGACTATTTTTCGGCAACCATACTCCGGTCCCTGGGCGCCTACCTACAAATTCAGGTTTTTTACTACGGATCACAGACTGCGAACGGCGCTCTGTAATCACAAAAACCTTCCTACAAATCCCGTTCCCGAGCTTTCAAAAACGCATCGGTTCTCTTAAATACTCACTATAATTTGTAGGAGATCCTCTTTATGACCAACGTTATTAACGCGTCTGTAAACGTAAACGCATACTACTTTGCCGGCCGTGAAATGAAAACCTTTCCGCGAGAAATCGAATACGGCGGTGAAGCAGTAACCTTCCGGAGCGGTTTACGCTACTTGGTGCAGCGGGGCAGCGAAGCCATCCAACTCTTTGATATGAGCGGGGCAGACGGTCTAACATACCGCCTGCGGCAAAACGGCAACAGCTGGATGTTGCTTGGGACGAAAGGAGTGCTGTAGATGAGGCGAACATATCTCGAGGAAGATGCAGCGCTCATCCAAAAATATTTCCCGGGCGCTAAAACGGTTGCGCTACACACTCCTTTCGACCTCACCCGTAAGCCAAAGTCTACAGTCAGGCTATCTGTCGACAACTTTCATGACATAGATAGCAGCCAGGAAACCTGGCACGGAGGCGTGTTATGGATGGGCTAGATGCAGCCCACGCCTACAGCGCTAGTGATTATACTGGTACGTCGGTTGCCGTCCATACCGGTTTTCCCAATCCTGCAGCCGAGCGCACCGGTGCACCACTCAGCCTTGACCGACTGCTCGTAAAACACCCCAGCAGCACCTACTTTTTTCGCATCCGCGGTCACAACTGGCACCATTACAGTGTTTTTGACGGCGATCTGGCCATTATAGACCGCGCGCTCGATCCGCAAGACGGCGACCTCGTCGTGTGGTGGCAAGAAGGCGAGGAGTTTGTACTAGCCCCATTTGTCCGTACAGCGGGACAGGATATCTGGGGTGTTATTACCACCATTATCCATTCGTATAAAGAAGGCCCCATCCATGATGAGCATTAAGCAAATACTCCTTGAGGCATACCGTACACCAGCACCTACTTGTGATCCTAGCCTAAACGCACGACAGAGTCTGTCATGGCCACAGTCCGCCAATTGGCAGGCTCGACCAAACCGAAGACATGCCACACCATGAATTCCGTATACGCCCTGATTGATTGCAATAACTTCTTCGTCAGCTGCGAGCGCCTATTCCGACCGGATCTGGAAAACCGACCGGTTGTCGTACTCAGTAGCAACGACGGCTGCGTTGTATCCCGCTCACAAGAAGCCAAAGCACTTGGCGTACCCATGGCTGCAGCTCATTTTAAATTCCGTGAGTTCTTTGCGCAACACGGCGTAGTTGCCCTTAGCGCCAACTTCGAACTGTACGGCGACGTCAGCGAGCGCATCACTAACACACTTGCCAGCATCACACCGCACATAGAGGTCTACAGTGTGGACGAATCATTTCTAGATTTAAGCGAGCTTGCTATTGCCAGCTACAGTTCATGGGGTACCGTGGTGCGGACCAACATACTCAAAAATATCGGTGTACCTGTCAGCGTCGGCATTGCCGGCAGCAAAACCCTTGCTAAGTTAGCCAGCGATCGCTCCAAAAAAGTCCCAGAGCTTGGTGGCGTTCTAGACCTTAGTCAGCCGGGGCAGAGAACAGACGCCTATCTTTCCCAGGTACCGGTTGCCGATGTGTGGGGCGTGGGCCGCAAGCTTACGCCGAGGCTCAAGGCTGAAGGCATCCACTCCGCGCTCGACCTGCGGCTCATGAACCCCCGGCAAGCCCAGCAGCTCATTGGTATTCATGGCCGGCAAATGCAGACCGAGCTGAACGGTATCAGCTGCCTGCCGCTATCCCGCGAGCACAAGCCGCAGCAAATGATTATGCGTGGTCGCCAGTTTGGTGAAGATACGCGAGATTTTTCCGTTATAGAATCAGCCATAGCTAGCCTTAGTGCCCGGGCGGCAGCAGCTCTACGGCGCGAACACCAGCTAGCTCGCCGGGCAGATCTAGTGCTGCGGACCAACTATCACCGGCCTGGCTATCAACAAATCCGCGAAACGGTGCGCTTTTATACCCCCACAGCCGACACCGGCACCATTACCAGCCAGCTGGTACGTTTGCTCGCTAGCAATTATCACAGCCTGGATTATCATCGGGCAGACGTCCTGCTGTACGACCTCATATCCGAAACAGGTCTACAAACCGACCTACTCGGCACTGTCAGTTTGCAGGACAACCAAAAATCACAGAACAAAATGAATGCCCTCGACGCTATAAATCTCCGCCACGGTAAAGGCACTGTGAAATTTGCGGCCGAAAACTTAAGCCAGGCCTGGCAGCCCCGCAAGAACCTTATGAGCCCACGTTACACTTCCGCCTGGGACGAGCTACCGCAGGTGCGCCCCCTATAAGACCAGTTACGCTATACTAGTGGCAGTACAGTTACTTATCTAACTCCCCACCAACAATCATCTTCAAAGCATGAACAGAAATGCCGCCCACCATGATTAGCAACGATCTTCTCGCCAAATACCCGCTCATTTCAAACCAGGTTAATAAAGAACAGTTGCACACCATTTTAAATGAGCTAGAAGGGGCACTCTCTAGCCTAAATGGTGCAGTAGTAGAATTCGGCTGCTATATCGGCACCACCAGCCTGTTTATTCGACGGCTGCTTGATGCAGTGCACGACACTCGGGAATTCCATGTCTACGACTCATTTGAAGGTTTGCCTCCCAAAACCGCCCAGGACGAAAGTCGGGCGGGGGATCAATTTCAGGCTGGCGAGCTAGCGGTCAGCAAAAAGCAATTTTTGCAACAATTTCAAAAAGCGGGCTTACGACCGCCCATTATTCACAAGAACTGGTTTAGCAATCTAACCGACATAGACGTGCCTGAGCACATTGCCTTTGCGTTTCTGGACGGCGATTTTTACGAAAGTATCCGTGACTCTCTGCGGCTAGTCCTACCCCGTATGCAAAAGGGTGGCGTCATTATCATTGACGACTACGCCCGCGAGGCTCTCCCCGGAGCCGCAAAAGCGGTGCAAGAATTATTACCCCCAGATCAGCAAAAGAGTCTGCAGGTTATACATAACCAGGCAGTCATCAAGAATAACTACCCTAAGGCAATATAAAAAGGCCCAAAAGGCCTTCAGCATACCTCATTAGGGAGTATACGGACGAGGACGACAGGCTAGGAAAGTTGAGAAGGCTATAAAAAGCCAACCCATCCGCCTACCTACCGGCCCTCGTCCACACACTCTCTGCACGCCGGTCATCAGCGAACTACGTCTTGATGAGATCAATCGTGGCGAGCGCACTAGCGTCGTTGACATCGATACCGACCTTGAAAGTCGCCGGATTCAGAGGCTCGGCCAGAACGGGGAAGCCCCACTCGTCACCGAAATACACCGCCGGATCGTTCCTGCCAATGCACGCCATCCGTAGACACGCGCCTCCTCCATATGTATTCACAGTAACCTGGTCGCGTTCCCGGTGGAGCATGCGCTTCCACTCTTCGACCCAGTCACGGCTTTCGCCCGGATCCCTCTCGTCAAGGCTGAGCAGTCTACCATTATAATAATGGCAGACTACCGCCAACCTGCCCTGGCGCCTAACTTCGACCACCCGGTCGTCGCCGACCTTGAACACGTTGACACTCCAGCCGGGTATCGACCCAGGCTCAACCACCATATGTGGCACATGCTCGTAAAAAACAGGGCCGCATTCGAAAAGGTCTTCATTGAAGGCGACCTTAACAGGTTTGGGTCCAAGACGAGAGTGGGCAATAGTGCCGAAGCACTGCCTATAATCCCAGTTCATCTTAGCCCTTACAACGGTCCACTTCGCGGTAGCGGAGTGGAACTCGTCTTGGTCGCCGCTACGAAAACAGGCGGCAATGTCACCCGGTCCAGGGCAGAACGGTTCAGGCGACAGAACAAGGAAGCCCAGGATTGGCGGCTTTTCAACCGAAGTCCCGGACGACCAATCAGTGGACTGGTTTGCATCCAGCACGTAACCACGCATAGCGTGTACTTCCTTCCTATTGGAGAATCGGATGGGTTTGGTGATGTGATCTGCCAAGGGCCCAAGTTTTAGGCCAACAGATCACATCACCAAATAGTGCAGAGAGTGTTAAGGTGCTTTTGCGCCAAATATAGCGCTAAAGCGTAGTAATACAGTAAACTAAAATGGATATCCCCGCAAGATTAGCCTATACTGTTACTTGGATGAAGCTACACATAGTAACTATTGGCAAACCCAAACTTGCCTATGCCGCCCTCGGCTGGGACGACTATCTGACCCGCCTCAAGCGCCTGCACACAGTGCGCACTACACAGCTAGCAGATAAGTACGCTAATGACATTGCGAAATTTAAAGAAGTAACTGCCGGAACCTACATTGTAGCTATGGAAATTAGCGGTCAAATGCTGGCAAGCATGGAACTAGCAGATTTCTTAAAGAAACGTGAATTAGAAGCCCAAGAGATTAGTTTTATCATCGGCGGTCCTGATGGTTTACCAACCGAAATCCGTCAAGCAGCTAAGTATCAATGGAGCCTCAGCCGGCTTACCTTGCCACACGACCTAGCTATGGTGGTCACCCTGGAAGCTCTCTTCCGTGCCGGCACCATAAATGCCGGTCTACCGTACCATCGGTAAGCTAGTTGTTCCAGCCTAAAGTAAGGCGACGCGCTGTTGATTTCCGAAAGTAGGAACAGCGCGCCGCAAAACGGACAGAGGAGGGGAGCTATGCCGCTAGCGCAGCGCGCAAAATCCTGCGACATGGCAGCCAAGAAGATAGGCGCGCTACACTTCGTCCATGGTGGTCAGCTGTGGTGTCTGCACATACTCGCGCTGACCGTTGCGCCGCCATGCCGTAAGGCAGTAGCCCTTGCCGCGCCATGACTTGTAGCCAATCGCGACAGGTCGCCGGTAGATGCAGACAGCCACCAGCAGAGACAGCAGCGGACTCACCGCAATCAGCAGCAGTCCCAGGCCAAAGAGTACACCAAGCGGACCAGTCAGCTTGAGCCAACCAAGCAAGGCGGTCCACAATTGGTCCAGTGAACCCACGCAGAGGATCTGCACAGCGGCGACCACAAACGCCAGCTGCGAGAGCAGTACGTATGCATACCGCTGCCGCTGTGTGACTAGTCCCCAAGTAAGTCGCTGCCCGCCGCCCCATAGGCCAGCGTACTGTAGTGTAACGGCCCAGAAGGACAGCAAGTTGCCATAGACAACGGCGTCCGCCATTCTGAAGTCCATCGTCGTTACCCCCTAGCCTTGCGCCGCTTATAGAGTCAGCGCACCCGATAATGTCCGAGCCATCCACGTTTTTACGTGTGAAGACTATCTCTGTAATACAACCTATTTTTCAGTATCGCAATAGGCCGCACTCTGTTTGTGAGCTTTATCACATCATAATTAGCAGTAAATAAAAAGGAAACAAGCAGGCGGGAGAAGAAGAATTAAGGATGGAAATGTGGCGGACTTGGCAGCCGTACTGTGACGCACTGCCACGTCCGTACTCCACATAGGATTCACGACTACAGCTCTGCTTCGAGCCGAGCAATGATCCCGCGATCGACTTCGTCGAACTCCTCTGTCGCCTCTGGCTCAAGATCGAGCATCACGCACAGTCTGCCGCCCTCGAAGCCAGCCAGCCTGACTCCTTGGATTTCAAGGATGTCTTGGAGCAGCCACTTGGTGTCGTCGAACAGAGATGCAGTCTCCTGCACGAAAGCCCAACTGTCTCGGCTGAAGAGGCATATATTTTACCATGAAAAGCTTACATCACAATTCATCCCGCTGGTTGTCCTACTCGGCAAATCCACTCACTCGGGCAGGATCTAAGCTATACTAGACCATATGAAGCGACTGTTCACCGACAAAGATGCCGCTGAGTTGGTCAATATCGCTGTTGAGCTCGCCAACACTATCGCCACAGACAACAAAGGACTCTCGCCTGTAGCAATTTGTTGCATTACCCACCAGCCAGACGTTATGGCGGTCCCAACCGCCTCCCGACGCATGGATGGAGCAAAATCACTCAGCGCCGTAACGGCTCTGCATAAGGCATTCACGGTACTGGCATACGAGGCCGACAGTATTAAACACGCCAATAAAATTAAAAGTGGCTCGTGGTCGGAGGCCGACATGCTTATGCGCCAAAACACCACTCCCATGTTCTGCCCCTGGGACGGCGGTATTATGGTGATGAATCAAAAGGGTAAGTTGCTTTGTGCTCTAGCCGCAGCCGGTCGTTCCAGCGAAGGTGATCGCCGCCTGATGGTTTTAGCAGCCCACAAAATGGGCTACAAAACCAATTTCGACAAAAATGGCGAGCCGCTGGAGTAAACAACACAAGCTTCACTAAAGCCAATCTTAAACAGCCCACAATACTCAGGCATGGCCAGTCCTTTAAAAGTGCAAGCGAAGAGCTTGTACATCTTGAAGAACTGCCGGAAACGAGAAAAAGAAAAGAAATAGTGAAAGAATGATAGCTAAATAGCCAAAATTCAGGTGACACTATATCAGTCAATTCCTCCGTTTCCGGAAGCTCTCTGTGCGGCGTCCTTTCTCTAGGAAGTTCAGCTAGCCCTTTTTGGGTGGCTGGTAAAGTAGATAGATCAGGATTGGGATAGGTTGGCCGGTTGAGTCAGTGTGTGGACACACCACGCAGCTGCCCTAAAGCAACAGTGTAATATGCCTACTCACCGCCGAGGGTCTTGAGCAGCCACGCGCCGACCACGAAGAGGAGGACGCCGACCACGACCACGACCGGATTGTGCAAGTCCAAGCCCTTGGCGGCCAAGATGAGCCCAAACGCGGTGAGTATTCCCTCGCCCATGATTACCACTGCCTTCCGATGGGATTCCATTACTGTAGTTGGGGACAAATATACGACTAATCGCATACTTATTTCCAACTACAGCTTTTACAGAGAGCTTATTAAAGTACCTCGGAGGTCTTTAATCCCTCAACGAAGTGGTATTATAATAACACTAACGCTTATACTTGTCAATATTGTCCTCTAGATCTGCACTTAAACTATGCTGCGCCCCTGCATAGAGCTTACGGTTATTGCGAGCCGCGCCTGCTTTGCTGTGAGCTGCCATTACTGCCGTGACAAACTGCTAGTTGCGCTGACATTTGGCAACCCAGCACAGCACCAAACGCTGCAGGATAAGTACTCTACCAATCATTAAAAAGGCGCGCCTTCGCGCGCCTTTTTAATATATCTAGTGGTTTTACTACAGTGTTTTTACCATAACGTCATCCGCCTTTACAAAGGCAAAGCGGTGGTTCCACGAAATCTCGATGTATTTGGTATTGCCAATTACCACCGTGGTATCGCCAGGACCCGAGCAATCTGCTAGATTACATCCTTCCGCGTAATCAGTGCGCGGAGCAGGAACCGCAGCAACCGGATATGCCTGGCCGGGCAGCATACTGTATTTAGTGAGCGCCACCTGGCTTTGGTGGTCGTAAGGAATGTTTGACCAACCAGCAGCATCATATTCCGGCATAGGGCGGCCGTAAATCGCCACTGGGGTGCCATTCTTTGGCATTACAACCTTGGCAGTAGTCGGCACCGAAACACGACCATTGTCCTGGAACCAGACCCTCTGGCCACCATACCAGATTTCCGTCCAGCCAATCTTATGACCAATCACTACATAGTCGTGTCCCGTTATAGCCTTGTCGCCCCAGTCTTGCATGGCATCGCTACCAGCCGATCCATCAGTGTGCAGGTAGGGATCGCTCGCAAGCGGGGCCGAAGTACTAGGAGCAGTGTAGAGCGCCACAAAGTTAGTGGTCGTCTGAGCTGCAGGCATGCAACCTGTGAAATTAGCTTCGGGGCAATTTTCTACCGGCTGTTTACTGTCATCTGTCTTGATTGTTACTACTGGCGAACCGTGCCAAGCGGTCGGTACAATCGGCGCGCCGACCTGTGCCAAATAGCTTGCCCATGGCCAACAAACGCCCGGATCCCAATGCTGAACAGCTTGACCCTTGTCGTTCACACCCGGTACGCTATCGTGGCCAGTAATGGTCGCCGCACTAGCCTGAATGTGATATTTGCTGATTAACCAACGGTCCAGCTTTATGGATGCCATGTATTCTGCCGGCGTCAAGGTAGAGCAGTCCTCGGCATCACCCACATGCTCAACCTCTATGTAATGCGTATTGAACCACCAGTTAGCTACATCATATGACAAGCTGCTGGGTGGCACAGAAACATAAATGTTACCCTGCTGATCAATAAGATAGTTCCAGGATACGCAGTGCACGGTATCCTGCGCCTCGGCTAGCGCATCTTGTAGAGTACCTTCAGTAGTGTGCTCGTTGATGCCATAGATTGGCAAATCATGCGGCCGGTCAGCCTTAGACCAGTTACAGCCGCCATCGGCCAGCCCCGCGAGCACCACCTGACAAGAGGTCCCTGGTGGGCAATTAGCCTGCACTGAGTTATTCAGTTGTAGCGGGGGAGCCTTGGTAGTAGTCGCGCCCAATGGCGACAATTTGTTCGTGGGCGTGGTAGGAACTGTACCCGTGAACGGGGTACGCCCCGACCGGCCAGTGGTCGCGGGGTTGGCCGTAGTTGTAGCCGCCAGCGCCGCAGCCGGCATAGCTGCAATACTAGCAAGACACAGCACACTACTTAGCGTGATCTGTAAAAATCTCTTCGCTCTCTGCATGCTTCCTCCTTAGTGTTTTAACATATACAAACCCGAAGGCTGGCCCTACTTTCTAATGAATCGTCCCCACCAACTGTAAGAAATCTTACAGATTATAGATAGCTGTCATGAATAAAGAGTAAGCAACACACTCCACATACAAAAAACACTACAATGCCAGACTATATCCAATCAGAGCCAGGCGTAATGGTGAATGAATCAGGAGTTAAGCCCACATTTTCATCAAGCACTATTGGGGCAAAGAGCTGGTCGCGAACAATCCTACCATCCGCTAGCACGCCGTACGTTGCAATCGTTCCATTGCCCAGTTTCGTCTTGTTTTGCACGACACCATCAATAGCGGGCACTGATAACCTGCCGAGTTCCAGTATCAGCGGTACGGAAGCTTCGGCCAGAGGCATTAAGAGAGTCTCGAGTTCTAGGGGGTTTGGACCTCGACCGTTTCTTTCCCGGAATGCAATGACAACCTCCTTATTTGCAGCTCTGGCCTCCTGGAACGGTAGTGCAGCATGGAGCGCAGCCAGCTCCCGGCGATCATTCAGTCTTATAGTCCCCCTTAGGGCCCGACTTTGACGCTGGGCCCCATTATGTCCCACAAAAACAGCTCCGTTCTGACCCAGGAAACGGTCGGTTGCCGTATATGTCTCTATAGCAACGTCTGCGTAACTTTTGCCATCACCCCAACCATTAGGTGCCACCCAGCCACCGTGTTTGGCCCGTGTTTCGGCATCCACAGTCTTAAATCGACTAAGAGCTGCCAAAAACGCGCCAGTCGTCTGTGCACGCTCTATGTCCGCCATCTCGTCAGGAAGACCAGCAAATTGAAGTTGTCCATGATCTACTTCTTCGGTACCGGGGAGTACTACTACTGTGGGAAACCCATAGGCCTCGGCAACAAGTCGGCCTGTTTGACGGGCACGCGGCAAGGACGAATGATGTATTGCCGTGACCGGTGTGAATTTTGCAACTTCTACCAAACGCTTCATTAGCAAGCCGGCAGCAACCCCTTGACACTGGCCTCGGTCAGTAAGCAAAACATCCTCACCGGGACTACCACCGTGGAAGATACCAGTTCCATTGTGAATAGACTGACCGTGCCGAACATCACACTGCATTACATCGTACACTTCTACGCTCACGCCATAAGCTCCTTTAGGTTCATTATTTATACCACATATGGCGTAACCTGCTAAACATGAAACAGCGCTACGTCCGTACTGTAAGAAAATACCAAAATATGGATTATGCCGGCTTGATGGCCGAAGTGAAAGCCGTGAATACCAAGGATGATTGTATTTACTATGTTGAGCGTCGCTTGGAACCGGCCTTAGATAAGGTTGTAGGCGCCGATAGCTGCTGTATCCGTGGCAGCAATAGCCTAAGAGCTACCTAGATCAACAGTTACACCCCCTAGGCACACCAAAGGAAGGTCGGCCAGGCGCTTTACCCGACCCATGCGTATTCAAGAAAGCTAATTCCTTGCAATATTTGCATATTAATGCTATAATATATAAAGTATGAACTACTCATCTTCTTGGGAGAAAGCCCAAACTTCTGTTATTGAATACAGACATCCTGCGCACATGGGTAAAATTACCCTAGTCGGGGCATTACATCTTGGTAGTCGCGATTATTACAAAACACTACAAGGAATCATCGACGACACCGAGCAAGCAGGAGGCATAGTCCACCATGAAGGCATAAAACCAGCGAGCCCCGATGAGCTTAGTGCTGCAACCCCAAAAGATCAAGCCAAAGAACATCGCTTTAATGAAACTCTGACTGCAATCGAAAATGAGCTCTATGTAGCAACAGCGTTCAACGGACTTGTGCGCCAAAGAGACGCTCTAAAACCCAGCGGAAAGTGGCAGTGTCACGACGCAACCAGCCTCCAGATAGCTCAACATATCGGCGACCAAGAGCTTGACGACATGTCACACCAAGTAGAGCAGGCGCTCAACCCCTCACCCGAAGCACTTGCTTTCACTCAGATCCTAAAAGATATGAGGGCAGAGTCTGATGACGAGCCAGAAGATAAATATCAAGAGATCAGGCGTCTTATTGCTACTCTTAATGACCCTTACGACGAACGGCCTTACTGGATGACGGGCTTTAGGGAAGACATACAGCTTGGTGCTATGGACGAACATATTGTCTCACGCCCAGGTACGGACCTAACTATGGTATGGGGCGAGAAGCATCTGCCTAGCTTTGAAGAAGGCCTATATAATCGAGACTATAGAGTAGCCAACGAACAGCAACTAGTGGCTATAGATCTGGCTCAGATTGCAAGTTCTAATACTGAATATAGTTAACGTAAACTGTTACTTGACCCGCTGTTAGTGTTTCGCCCGGGTCAAAAGAAGCACCCCAACGGTCTACATCAAGTTGCAGTACTCCCGCATCCGGCAGTATTCCACCCGTCGATTGCTCATTAATTCCCGACTGCGGAGTTACCCAAAAATTCGTATGACTAGAATTAGCAGGTGCTTCGGTCAGATCATCCATGATGAGGTATGAGACGCTAGAAGCAAGATCGCTTGGATCGGACAGATTTAGTGTGCCGGTTACGGTCGAACCCTCACTAGTCTCAAAGGGGGTATCAACCGACATATCAAGTGAAGTAATTCTGGCATTCGCCGGAAAGTCGGCTAGGTCCACTAAATAACCGCCACGCCCATCGCTTGGGGCGTTTAACACTGCGGCAAGCGGAACTACCGCTTTTATAGTTTTGGCATCAGAGGAAGTGACTGTTGTTGTTACGCCCGCAGTTACGGCAAATACATAGCCTCCCACGCCTATCGACAGCGCTAGCGCAGTTACGGTCACAACGGTAAATAATTGTTTTTTAGACTGAAACTTCAGGAACACACTTTTCATGGCGGAACTCCCTTATGTTTACAAAGGGAACTATATGGACAGCAATGTTGCTGCGTCAAGCTGCATTTTAGGCCTACAGATTCGCGCTGTAAGAAATATCACTGTCAAGAGACAAAGTGTTTACTACGTATTTTTGTACATTTGATAGAATGCTATATATATGGGCGAGTTTTTACTATCAGAACCTCAGGCCGAACGTTTTTATATTCATGCTGATTCGTTTCGCGAGCTTGCGCGTACCGACACCTTAGTCGCTTTTGACGTTAGCACAGCCCTAGCCTCAATGCGAGCAACACGCATAACGGACCATCACATTGAGCAGGCCGCAGACCTAGGGGTATTAGATGAAAATGCAGCCCGCGTTATTATGACGTGGCACATCGAACAACGTGAGCTTGCTATGGGAGGTCTACTAAAATCATGCGGTTACGTGCCGAATATACCCTACAGGCCTGGCCCAGTACGACAAGTCATGGGCAACAACCAAACCATCCACAGAACTTGCTTTGCAGACGGGTACTACACAATCGCTACAACGCGTAGTGCCGCGGAGAGAATGGACGCCGACAAGGAGCGGATTCCGGACTTAATTACCCGGTTATCGTCTGGCAGCACACCAGACGACCTCAGTGACTTACTTGTAATACGGGGAGATACTCTTGTATTTCTCCCCAGTTTGGCCACCGAGCAGCGACAACTTCGCAAACATCGTCAGTCTAAGGAATTATCTGTAGAAAAAGCATGCAGAATAGATGAAGAATGCCGGACTGAATACGATGAACAGATACGTGGGCAATTCTACAAATGGTGGCTCTACTATTCACTACTGAAAGATACCTTGGTAGACGGGGGTGGATTTGGTGCGGAAATGATAGCGGATGCTGCAGGTGCAACCAGGCGCCAACTAGAAAGACGGGGTCTAAGCGGCCGAAAAGTTGTAACGGTTGGTGAATAATTAAACTAACAAGGGCTGGCAATGTATAATCCGTGCTATGACAAAGCTACTTGTCTCAGGCGTACCCGGTACCGGTAAAACCACCTTAGCAAATTACCTTGAAGTGGGATACGGGTTCTTTCATGTGGATATGGAGGCGGACGAATTCACTCACCGAAAGGAGTTTAGTAGAGACCCCACAGCGTTTCTGGGCATGCTTACCGCTCATAAAGATGTCGTACTGAGTTGGGGCTTTCGACCTTTTAAGGACCGTCCGGCAGTTGAAAAGCTTATAGAAGCTGGCTTTAGTGTTATCTGGCTCGATGGAGACCGAGTAGCATCGTTCCGGAACTTTATGGCACGCGAGAATAACAACCCGATGAACGAAGCGACCTATTATGAACAACTGTACGCAATCCTGATAACACGCATTGCGGAAACCCTTGCGCTTAGGCCAATAAACCCCTACACAAGTACCGGCGATTTTAGACAAACCGAAGAAATCGCTAGCGAGATCCTTGACGGCACTATACTCTTGCAGAGGTAGGCTACTCCAATGCGCCAATAGGTTCTTCTGCGACCCTGTCTTCCTGTCTAATTGCAAAGTTCATCGCCATGACTGACACAAGTATTACGGCTCCACCTAAAAGCTCTCGATTGCCCAAGACCTGCCGGTAAAAGATAAAGCCCGCCAGTGGGCCAAAAATCTCTTCGAGCGAGAGTATATTACCAGCAATAATGGCGCTCACATGCTCAAAGCCGTAACTGATACAGTAGTTGACCGCCACACTGAGTGCACCAGCTCCAATAACTACCAAGACAAACTGTATATTCCAGTGACTAGCCGGAATCATCCAACGATGGTCCGATACAAGGCTAATTACGTAAGCGGACAGGCCGCTGAGTGCCATAAACGCAACGGTAATCTCCTGATTATTGAGAATATCGTCATGCCACTTCCGAGTTACAAGCATCGCTGAATAGAACAGGGCAGATACCAATGACAGGACTGCCCCAGCATTAAGGTGGGCTAACGAGTGCGCGTCAGTTACAACAACCATCGCGGCACCAATAAACGCTATCAAGGTTATGGCAGCCTTTCGTGCAGTGAACCGTTCACGCAAAAGAATCACCCCCAAAAGGGGTATCACTGGCACGACTTGCATAAAACTAACAATACCAGCGTCAGCTTTTTGCGACGCCAGAGTGAACAGCCCCAGGCCTATGACCTGGCCAACAAGAAACCGAAAAACAAGAATCCACCACTCACGCGCAGGCAGTGTAAGAAACTTTCGTAGGTCTATCTTTTGCCAAAAGATAATGACCGCCACCATTAGGCCGACAGCAAAGCGCAAATACCACTGCTCAAACAAGCCCAACCCCTCGCCTAAATAACGGGCTAGCACAGGCATGAGTCCAAAACCTGCAGACACTAGAACCAAAGCGATAAGCCCACTATTAGTGTAGTGCTGTTTTGCGGCCTTCATGACAGCATTATATCAATTAGAAAGTACAGGGGAGTTACACTTTTTAACAGATAGGGAGCGATGACAGAAAGGAGTAATCTGACGCCCCATATCCCAGTCAGGGGTCGAATCATAGAAACACGGCAACGTTTACAATGCGTATTACTTCACAATATAATGATCAGGCAAGGAGTTATCACTGCGACGAAAGGCAGACATGAACAGAGGCAAAGCAATGCTCATCGCATTGCTAGCGCTCCTCCTGGCACTGGGGGCTGGAGCATCCCCCGCCGCGGCTAGCGGTAAACCGCAGCCTCGGGCTGACCAGATCAGCCTACTCCAGCAACTCGGCGTTCGGAGCGTCAACGGCATTGTCGTTGACAGCGCCCTGACGTACGAGCAGGCTATCGGCGACGATGCCGTCGTTCCGCCGGAGGAGCGAGCGATCCACAACACCATGAGGCCGTACCTGCGGGTCGTTCCGGTGGTGTACTGGGGTCTCAGTACGGATGGAAAGCCGGACAACCGGATCCATGTGGGCCAGATCGTGGTTCACGAGGCGCTGGTCACGAACACCATCCAGGTGTTCGTGAGGGCGTTCCAGCTGAGGTTCCCCATCCACTCCGTCATTCCCGAGAGCGTCTTCGGGTACGACGACCAGCGGAGTATGGCGGCGGACAACTCGTCGAACTACCGACCGGAGTCCCTCTCGGAGCACGCACGCGGGTCGGCATGGGACCTGAACCCCGCTCAGAACCCGTTCGACCTCTCGGCGTACAATGGCACACCGGCCCAGCCGGCGGGTGCCGTCTACAACCCAAGTGTCCCGGGCACGATCACCATGGAGGGCGACCTGCGGCGCTACGCCGGATCACTCAACCTGGAATGGGGCGGCAACTGGGGCAACCCGAACGCCGACCCGCCGATCGACTACTTCCGGACCGGGTATTTCGACTACCAGCATTTCCAGTTGAACACCAACCGGTACGACGCGTTCAACGCGACACTCCCGGCCTGCATGCAGGACTGGACCTGCTAGTAGCACCGCACACTCCTGCGACACTAATGCGACCGGCTTAGTCTAAGCCGTCGAAGTCCGGAAATACCGGGCCACGGCAAGTGATCCCTGTATCCATGTCGTTCGCAGCCAGCGGACACCTCATGAATACATATCACCTGCCGGCACACCATGCCTGCAATGCCCCCGCTATATAACAAAAGTACGCCATTGGCTGGAGTCATTGGCATCATACTTATCACCAACAAACAGCTTCCAGGTGTCCAGTTCACCAGGAATTACGATACCACCATCAAAGCCTTCGTGTTCAGCTAGCCATTTTCTCAAGCCTTCTGCACGTCCACCAGCGCTGTCGGCAGTTTCACCGCTTTTAGTATCGACTATCCAAATTTTGTCCTTAGTCTTAATGAACCAATCAGGATAAAATAGTTTCTCGACCTCTCCATCAAAGTACGGAACAGCAAAGTACAGGCTGCCGTAGTCGCCGTTCTTGTGCCACCATTCAACATTTTCATTATCATCGATAGAGCGCAAAAACTTCTCTTCGTTTTTCTTGCCTTTATAATCCTTGCCAATGTAGAAGCGGTCGTATACATTACGTTTTACGTCTAGTTCTTCACATAGATCAGTGAATCGGTCGGTAGCAACAGGAACTTCGATTGTAGCCACACTACGCTCACGGCTTCGTTCTGCCTTTTTTGCTACTTCTGCTGTACGAATCGGTCGGTAGGCTAGTAGAGACTTGTTGATAACCTTTAGTAATACAGGGTCATCGCTCATTAAGTCCTTCATGATTACCTTGTAGTATTCTGCACGGTCAAGTTGGGTGTTATTACCAAACCAAACATTCAACGCAGATTTAAGCGGACTCCATGACCGTGCTGGTGCAAACTTTGTACGTTCATCGTTCTGGTCATTGATAATCTTGAAGCAGTACAAATTGTACAAGCGTTCAACGTCATGCAGTGACACCTTTTGAGCTTGGTTACCGCCTTCAGCTTTTAGTTCTGATACGAAGTTATCGTAATCATCAATCTCTACACCCGTAATGATGTCGCTGGTAATTTCTGGCTTAAGCTCTAGGCCTTTTGCCTCAATCTTTGCAGTACGCTCACGAATGTCAAATGGGTCTTGTATATCGAAATACTCATTAGCTACTTGTTCAAAAGTCCTCTGAAATGAATCACCTAAGTCGTTATAGTCGTTACGTGCAGATGTAGTCGTTTCGAGTACTAGAGGCTGTACGCTTTCCTTGCGGACAGACTCGTAGATGGTCGGCCGGTTTTCTCCAATCCCATTCTTGTCATAGGTCGCTACGACTTCGTTGCGTTTATAGTTTGTGTATAGATAACCTAGATTAAGTACAGGAACAGTAAAGTGCCGCGCAAGAGGCATGCGCAAGATACGTCCAACTGTCTGAATAGCAAAAGTTGCATTCTTAATCTCACGGAACATTACAAGTACTTGAGCCCGTGGACAGTCCCAACCCGTAGCAGCAGCCTGCTTGAACAGTAGGAATGATACGGGTGAATTATTCTGCCGTATGGTCGTAAGGTTGATTTTATCTTTACTAAGCCATACTGCTATCTCTTCCTCGGTGACACCCTTGCTTTTCAGGAAGGCAACTACAATATCCCGTTTGGTCGTGTTAGTTTCGGTGCTAGCTTTGTCGTCATTAGGTAATTGTACAAGTACTAGAGGGTTTATGTTTTCCTCTATGTCCTTGTAGTGCTGGACTAGCTCTAAACGCTTCTGCCATGCAAGTTCTAATAGTATTTCATCCTGGTTTGTTTCTGTACCTGCAAAACGGATTAAGTCTTCTTCTGTTTGGAAGATAATCTTTTCTTTGAGTAGTCCGCTATCTACTACGTCTTGGCGTGGAACCTCTACCGTCATAGCACCGTTGTTTTGTGGAGTGGCAGATACTCCGATGATAATGCGTGGTTTGATAACGTTTTGAATTAGGTCGCTAGCAAGGACTGTGTTAGCGGCTAAATGCTCCTCATCGATAATCAGGACAATCTCACGACCCTTTGTGTGGATATTATCCATGTAGGTATCAAAGCTTATCTGCGTATCGCCGTCAGTACGTAACTTACGGTTTTCGACAGATTGGCTCACCAGCTTTTCCCAGTTGATGAAGAAGACTGCATTACGTGGCAAAATTCCGTCACGCAGGTCGTTCATGTCTAGTAGTTTGTTTTCGCTTGCGCCATCGTAGTACTCGAATAACTTGTCTCTACTTTGTTGAGCCAGTGAGCCTTTTGTAATCCATACGAAAGCCACGTCTGCATTCGTGAAACGTGGTTCGCCCGTAAGATCACGCAGGAACTGCGCAATCATGGTCGTTTTGCCGCTTCCAGTGGGTGCCTTCAGGACTAAGTTTGCGCCACGTGTCTCGCTTTTCCACAACATCAGGAAGTTATCTTTTAGTTTGGCGACTGCAGTCTCTTGGAATGGTTTCAGTAGTATCATTTGACTATCTCCTTGTACACTTCAATCAGTGGCTCAGGAATGTCTTCTACGCTAATCTTTTGGCTTGCGTATTCTAAACCGGCATTTTTGCCCCATCCGAAAACATATAGCTTAACTGGCTTATCTTGTGCATTTAGTTTGTCCAGATATTCATCAATCATTGTTTTGTCTTCGCGGAAATAGATCGCCGTGACCTGTGAGGCGTTTTCGTAGGTTTGCCAATAGCCAGTTTGTTCTATTTGGTCGAACGAATTTTCTCTTAGGGCAATCATCGCCCCCATCTCTTTTGTAATTTCAAGTTTGTCATTGTCGGTGAGCTTACTAATGCCATTTGTTTCAACAAAGTCCGTCTTAAAATAGCGAAGATTCGCAGGAATGGCATCGGTATTACCATAACCGTCCACGACCTTCACTATGCGCTCATAGGTTATATTCTCTGCGATATTTACTCCGCCTTCTTCAGCCTTGCCAGAATCAGTACCGAGTATGAACTGACGCTTACCTCCATCTTCTTGGTTTAGCTTAAGTACCGCATGACCGGTCGTACCACTTCCAGCAAAGCAATCTAAGATAATGCTTGGTTTATCTGGTGAAGTGGTTAATCGCAGGACTCTTTCTATGAGTCTGGTTGGTTTAGGACTATCAAAAACACCTTTGCCATCGAATATTTTTTTAAGTTCTTGTCTTGCTTCTTGGTTATGTCCTACTTCCTGATGCTTCCAAAGTGTCAAAGGCACAATTCCTTCTGTAAGCTCAGCGGCAAAGGTTTTGATTCGTGGCACATTATTTCCATTTTTACCAAACCAGATACGGCCGTCTTTTAACAGCTCTTCGTATTTCGATACAGGCATAGACCATGACCGACCATTGGTAGGGCTGACTTCCTTACCAGATGGTGTTTTTATAGGATAGTCATAATTTGCACTGTATGTTCTGACTGTCATATCCGAAGACGCCCAATCACCACGCGGGTCATTATCTGGGTTTGAGAATCGTGACGCTCCTTGTAAATCCCGAGGTAGTTTTATCGGTTTCCATAGCTCTTTCTGCTTGCCGTAAACAAGCATATAGTCATGATTATCCGAAAACCACTTGGCATCATTTTGTGGTGAAAACTTTTTTTCCCATATGATTTGTGCAATAAAGTTTTCTTCACCAAATATAGTATCGCAAAGTATCTTTAGGTGAGCCTGTTCATTGTCATCAATACTTATAAATATCACACCATTATCGGATAGCAGGTTTTTGGCAAGTCGTAGTCGATTATCCATAAAACTTAGCCATTCACTATGTCTGTATGGGTCTTCTCTATCTACGTACTTATCATTGTAGATAAAATCTTTGTTGCCTGTATTGTACGGTGGGTCGATGTAAATAACGTCTACCTTGCCAGCGTGAGTGTAATTAAGCACTGACAATGAATGGTAGTTGTCACCCTCAATCAGCAGGTGTGTTGGTTCATCATCATTAGCTTTAGCAATGGTTTTTTCTGGTACGGCCTGGAGAACGGGTATGTTGACTTTGCAATCTAGCGCAATCTTTTCTTCTTTAGGATTCCACACTAAACCAAACTTAGTGTCTTTATGCAGTTGGCGAATATATGCCAGTAATTCTTCTTTTGAGTAATCTTCTAATTTTTTGCTCATAATAAATCTCAAGCCACTAAGCGTCATACCGAAAATGTCTTGTAGCTATTGTACAACTTTTTGCACCGTTTTGGATGCTTGATCGCCCCTGTTTGCTATAATGTCCTTACTATGGCAAAAGGCATCGTGTACGTAATGACAACTGCTGTTTCTGGCCTGGTCAAGATTGGCAAAACGGGCAATGCAAACTACCAAGAACGCATGCGCTTTCTAGAGGCAAATGGCTACTACAACGTAGCAGGACTAAAGCGCTATTTTGCCATTGAACTAGACGACTACGATGATAAGGAGAGCTTGCTTCATGAGATTTTTGGCAAGCACCAAGTCGGTAACAGTGAGCTATTCGCGCTTGACCAAGATTTGATTAGACAATTGCTTTTATCTTTTGACGGTAAGGTTATATACCCCGAAGAGATTAATAAAGAAAAAGAATTTGATGAGGTCGCTGCTATCCGTAAACAAAGCGCCAAGTTTAGTTTCTACAGAAAAGGGTTATCTAACGGTGATGTCGTTAGCTTCGTTTCTGACCACACTATAACGGCTACCGTGATTGGTGAACGAGAGGTTGACTATGGCGGGCAGGAATACAAGCTATCCCCGCTTACGTACAAGATATTTGAGGATAAAGGTCAGCTTAATACCAGTGGTGCATACCAAGGGGCTTACTATTGGCAATACAACGGCAAGAGACTTAAAGACTTACCCGATACAGCATAGACAGTTTGACAACTCGGTCAGGTCTATATTCACAGTAGCCTACCAGGTGACAATATTGCGCATTCTTCATTTTGTGTTTTAGGCAAAGGTTCCGAAGGGGGTTTAGACCAGGGACATCGGGGGGCAGTGTAAGCAATTGATGTTCCCAGATGGTTTTTCCGTTACGCAAGATAAAAAAGTTTATACCCCGAAAATTAGCAAGCCTTACAGATTAAACAAAAACGTCCCGAAGGACGTTTCTGCTGATTTTGCTTGTATGGTGACCCCGAGGGGAGTCGAACCCCTGATCTTCAGGATGAGAACCTGACGTCCTGGACCACTAGACGACGGGGCCGCAACGGAGGCGAATAGCTTTTGTGCTTGCATAAAAGTATTTACCAAGTAGCGGGCAGGCGATTGCGAAACAATCGTGGGGCCATTTTTCTAACGGATGAACTATTAGAAATTTGACCGCCTAATAGTACCATATCCAACTCCTTTTGAACAGAGTAAGCGTTGCAAAAAACAGCCAGACCGCCGATAATAAACGTAACCATTACTTTTATGCAAAATATTTATGTCATCGGTGGGGGACTACTGGGCACTGTGCTGATAGGCGGAGGTGTCTGGGTGGCTTTTCGCCGGGGTAAGCGCAAAAATTCCGCCAGCACTACTAAACTGGCCAGCTCTTTGCGCGATGAAAAAGCCAAGGGTGATATCATCCTAAGCACTATCGAGGACGGCGTGGTATTTGCGGACGAGCAGGGAACAATCCGCCTGTTTAATCCCGGCGCTGCTAAAATTACTGGCTGGGCTACCGAAGATGCTCAGGGCCTTAGTTGGAAGTCTGTATTTGCATTTATTAACAAAAAGGGAGAACCGCTTCCCGAAGACGTGACGCCATTTGGCAGAGCATTGATTAGTGGGCAGACAGTACGTGATAACGATGCTATCATCAACAGCAAGTCCAACACAGCCATAGATACTAGTTTTACGGTCAGCCCTACAATTCACGAGGGCAAAGTAACAGGCCTAGTTTGCATTTTCCGCGACGTAAGTGAGGAGCGCAAGGAAGAAAATCAACGTGCTGAATTCATTAGCACCGCCAGCCACGAAATGCGCACTCCCGTAGCAGCCATAGAAGGATATTTAAGTCTGGCGCTTAACGAAAAAGTGGCCACTATTGACGGTCGAGCCAAGGATTACCTAGAAAAGGCCCACGCCAGCACCAAGCACCTGGGCGCGCTCTTCCAAGACTTACTTACGAGCGCCAAGGCCGAAGACGGCCGCCTAATGAATCACCCAGAGGTCGTGGAAATGGGCGACTTTATGGAGCAGCTCACGAGTGATCTGCATTTTTCGGCCGAAAAGAAGAATCTGGGCGTAGATTTTATGATTGGCAACAATAACGTCAGCAGCAACAACGTGATTGACGCCAGTACGCCGGTCTCGCTAGCGGGTACAAAGGTGGTTCGGCCACTGTATTACACCCTCATTGATCCCGAGCGCATGCGCGAGGTCATTACCAACCTGTTTGATAACGCTTGCAAATACACCGACCAGGGCAAGGTGAGCCTAGGTCTTACCGGTAACGATAGTGTGGTTCAGATTTATATCCGCGACACTGGTCATGGCATTCCGCCTGAAGATATTCCACATCTGTTCCAAAAATTTTACCGTGTCGATAACAGCGCCACCCGCACCATTGGCGGCACCGGCTTAGGCCTGTTCATTTGTCGCAAGATTGTTGAGCTCTACAAGGGCCGTATCTGGGTGGAAAGCGTACTAGGACAAGGCAGCACGTTTTATATAAACCTGCCGCGCATTGACGCCCAGGAAGCCGCCAAGCTGTTAGCTCAAAAGGGCAGTAATCCAGACCAATCTATTGCCGCACCAGACGCTAGCACCACCCCTCAAGCAGCCAGTACTGAAACAGCCGCAAGCAACGTATCGACTACAACCACACCATGATATACTTATGGCATAAAGCATAACCATAAAAGAGAGTAACAAACGTGGCAAAAGTACTACTGGTCGAGGACGACAATAATCTACGCGAGATCTACCAAGCTCGCTTGATGGCCGAAGGCTATGATATCGTAGCCGCACAAAACGGCGAAGAGGCATTAGTGGTAGCCAAGCAAAACAAGCCAGACCTTATCATATCTGACGTTATGATGCCGCGTATTTCCGGCTTTGAGATGCTGGATATTCTGCGCAACACCGATGAGCTCAAACACACCAAAGTTATTATGCTGACCGCCCTAGGCCAGGCCGAAGACCAGAAACGCGCCGATAACTTAGGCGCTGATAAGTATCTGGTAAAATCACAGGTTACTTTGGAGGATATCGTTAACGCCGCCAAAGAATTACTGGGCGAAGACGCAGGCATCGCTGACGTTCCACCGCCACCAGCCCCTAAGGTTGAGCCTCAACCCGCTCCAGCGCCTGTAGCTGCAGCACCATCTGCATCGCCTATACCGGCGGTTACTCCTATGGCCGTTGTAACTCCTCCCGCAGAACCTGTGGCAGCCCCCGCTCCCGCTCCAGCCGCAACGCCGGCACCTCAGACTCCGCCAGTACTCGCAACACCGCCTACGCCAGCCACCGATGTTCCTGTAGCACCAGAGCCGCCTACAGCGACACCTGCGACCAGTGCGCCCGCCGCACCTGCGACACCTCAAAATGCACCAGTGGTCACACCGCCTGCAGCACCAGCTGCTGCTCCCGCTTCAGCCCCTACAGCGACTCCCGACACCACCGCACAAACACTAGAAGCTGAAGAGGCTGCTTTGCAGGCGCAAATCAAGACATATGCCGATGCGCCAGCTGCCACTCCTATGGCTGTTGAACCAAAGGCAGACAACGCCGCCGCTGCCGCCTCAGACGCCGCTACTAATAATGATGCTGCTATGGCCAATGCTATTCAGCAGCTCAACACCTCAACCGCAACCGAACCAGTACAACCGCCTAGCGTTACGAACGCTCCTGAACCACCAGCACCGCCAATCGCTCCGATGACACCTAGCCCAGCGCCTGAACCCGCCGCACCGGCCATTTCCGGCGTTGCTGCACCCGCGCCGGTTGCTCCACCAGCTACTCCAGCCCCTGTGGCAGTTGCGCCAGCTGCACCTTCTCCATCCGCAACCCCAGCACCGGCTCCTACACCCGCCCCTCAAGCGCCAACTTCCCGTACCGATGACAGTCTGGCCGTAGCCGGTCGTAAGGTTATCCAACCGATCAGTCCCGATATTGCCAAGCCCAATCTAGACGAACTGCTCGCTAAAGAAGCCGCAAGCGAACCCGTTCCACCAGCCGCCCCAGTGATCGATGGAGCTGCAGCTCCCGCTCCAGCCACCCCGCCAATGCCTCCGCACACTCCAGGACAGTCATTCGACCCAAATAAAGCACTTTAGTCAACCGGGCCAAAAACCCTCAGTTCAAATGATTGGACTGATGATTTTCCTTATATAATGAATGCCATGCGCCTCAATAAATTTCTGGCTGCCAGCAGCAACCTTTCACGCCGTAAAGCCGACGAAGCTATTGCCGAAGGACGGGTGACTGTCAATGGCAAAACAGCCGAGCAAGGGCAAGTTGTGCAGGACAGCGATGATGTTTGGCTAGATGGCCACTCAATCAAACCTGTTGCTGTTATCACAACGATATTACTAAACAAACCGCGGGGCTATGTAGTCAGCCGGAATGGGCAGGGCAGTCAAACCATTTACGATTTGCTGCCAACCGAATATCAGCAACTGAACCCTGTGGGCCGCCTTGATAAGGACAGTAGTGGGCTGCTAGTGCTTACTAATGACGGACGGCTTGCTCACGAATTGACCCATCCCAGCCATAAAAAACTCAAAATATATACCGTAACGCTGGATAAGCCATTACAGCCGCTGCACCACCAAATGATCAGCGACCACGGTCTAATGCTCGAGGATGGACTTAGTAAACTCCACTTGGAACGCCAGGCCGAAGACAACAACTACGCTTGGGCGGTTACCATGCACGAAGGCCGCAACCGCCAGATCCGTCGCACTTTTAGCGCGCTTGGTTACACCGTAGCAACGCTCCACCGTACCCGATTTGGCCCTTATACACTAGCCAATCTAGCCTCCGGGGCCATTAAGCAGTTGTAAGCGCTAAACGTGCCACTACACGGCGATGATCACCCAGTGGATCTGCCGGTGCAACCATAGATTCCATGGTCATAAAGTGTGGCGAAGCTAGGATGTAATCAAGACGCAAGAATGGAGCGTCAGCCGGAAAGGTTGGCTGGCGGTCTGGGACAGTGTCATGCAGTCCAGCCCGGGTCAGTGCCCGCATTGTCCGACCACTGGTCATACGAGCTGCCCGGTCCAATTGATTAACTTTACGACCCAGCCCAGTCATAGTTTCACCAGTCGGCTCGTTATTAGGCACAAAAGGTAACTGAGCGAATGGCCATGCAGCACGTGCCAGTTGCACTTTTCCGCTTGACCATGTATCTCTTAAGAACGTAGCGTTAAAGTCACCCGACACAATAGTTGGCCTGGTCAGATCAATCTGCTCAACCAAAGCATGCACTTGCTCTAAACGGCCGCGTTCCGTGCGATCATCCAAATGCAGACCAATCGCTTGAACATCTTGCCCAGTCTCAGGATCAGTCAGCCACTGCTGAATAGCAGTCCGCGTTGCTAGGCGCATCGTCACGGGAGTTAGCGTAGGCTGCTCATATGTTTTGACTGTGCTGTCTCGAGCAACAGTCAAGATCCCATTTTGATCACTGCGGCCGTCAGTATCGTAGTACGGGGCGTATGAAGGATTGTACCCAGCCGCTCCCAAGTCTTCAAAGATTAAATCAAGCTGCGCAGTGTCCCCATCCTTAAACGCTTCCGGAAAGACTGCGAAGTCTGGCCGCCACTCATGACTAATCTTGTCGATAAGTCCGCGGGCACTACCTTCTTCTCCAAAACCCCCGCACACATTTAACGTCATTATTTCTAGCGCCATATCTAATCACAATTATTAGCATCTTATATTATCGTTGTCAATATTATCTACCTCTGTTATAATGTTGTCTAAATGAGCAAAAAGTTACCCATCGTCGCTATTGTCGGCCGAGCTAATGTCGGCAAGTCCAGCCTGTTTAACGCAATACTTGAGCGGCGCGAGGCAATCGTAGCCCGCGAAGCCGGCACCACCCGCGACAGCATTACCGCCAAAGCCACCTGGAACGAGCAAGACTTCTGGCTAGTGGATACTGCCGGTATGAAAGATGCCACAGACGACTTTGAGTTCACCATTCAAGAACAAATCACGCAGGCTGCTGATAGTGCTGATGTTATTTGGGTCGTTGTGGAAGCCGACGTACTCATCACTGAGGAAGACCGCCGGGTTGCCCGCACCGCACTCAAGAGCCAAAAAACAGTGTTATTGGTCGT